>Ga0209056_10000192_pt1 | contig 66077 bp, 54 predicted proteins | sample GraSoiAngelo_114_FD_185876 | JGI IMG/M metagenome (GOLD analysis project Ga0209056, IMG submission 185876) | Grasslands soil microbial communities from the Angelo Coastal Reserve, California, USA - 14_0903_13_40cm (SPAdes) (version 2) | ecosystem: Environmental > Terrestrial > Soil > Grasslands...
CTAGGCCTAGAGCGATCCAGGGAGAGACTTACCACCGTCAATTTCCTGCTTAAGACGAAACCGCCGCGTCGGTCGGCAGCTTCGCGCGCAGGCACCACTTCAATTCCTGGCTCATCTCGAGGATTTCCATGCCGGGCATGACGATGAATTTGCAACTGAGCATTTCACGCGGCTCGTCGTCATCGGGCAACTGGCAGGTCACGCGGCAATACTGACAATCCTGATTCCAGCAGAAACGCCCATAGGGAATGGTTTCCGGGCTGAGGAATTGGAAGCAGCGCAGCAACGAATTGCGCTCCGGCACCTGAAACTTCTTTCCAAAGATAACGATGTCAACCAGCTTTTCGTAAGGACGGAAGGGTTCCGACATGACGGTTCCTGTTCTCCGTGGACTCGGCCGGGTCGTCAAGTTGAACCGCAAGGTTCGGCAAAAACGAACCTGCAAGGTTCTCCCGATCGACCTGGCAGGGCCACTAGCTCTTGCTCGCTGCGCCTCGCCTGGGTGAGCACCCCACAGAGTAGAACGCAGCACCGGAGGGCACAATGACACTCCACGTTCGCGTTTCCAATGTGCCACGGGGTCAAAAAGCGAAGCGTTGGGTTAACGGCTTTACGCCACTTCCGATGGTCAGGAGACTGACCGCAGGAAGAACCCGCCGCTCAACCGTCCCGCACGTTCTCTCGGTCGAGAAAAAAGACAAAGTAACCGCCGGCGCTAACCGTTCGACAAGTCGAAGAATTGACCCATTTTGCGGAATTTCTCGTACCGTGCGGCGAGCAACTCGCGGACGGGCTCATTCGTTAACGCGACGAGCTGCCGGTCCAGGACGTCATCGAGCAAGCGAGCCGCCCCTTCGTGATCGGTGTGCGCCCCGCCGTCGGGCTCCGGAATAATTTCGTCCACGATTCCCAGGTCTTTCAAATCCTTCGCGGTAATTTTCATGGCCGCCGCGGCGGTTTCCGCCTTCGTCGCATCGCGCCAAATAATCGAGGCGCAACCTTCCGGCGAAATCACCGAGTAGAAGCTGTTTTCGAGGATGTTCACTTTGTCGCCGACGGCAATCGCCAGCGCGCCACCCGAGCCGCCTTCGCCCGTTACGGTCACGATGATCGGCACGGGCAGCCGCGCCATTTCGCGCAGATTCCTGGCGATCGCTTCGCCCTGCCCGCGTTCTTCCGCATCGATCCCCGGGTACGCGCCTTGTGTGTCGACGAAGCTGAGAATCGGCCGCGCGAACTTCGCCGCGAGTTGCATTACGCGCAAGGCTTTGCGATAACCCTCCGGCTTCGGCTGGCCAAAGTTGCGCGCGAGCCGCTGCTTGGTGTCGCGTCCTTTTTGATGGCCGACCACCGCCACGGGCCGACCATGGTATTTCGCAAGCCCAGCAACAATGGCCTTATCGTCGGCGAAGCCGCGATCGCCATGCAGCTCCACGAAGTCGGTGAAAAGATAATTGACATAGTCCAGCGTATACGGACGCTGCTGGTGCCGCGCGATTTGCGCGCGCTGCCAGGGCCCCAGATGGATGTAAAACTCCCTTCGCAGCTCGGCGACTTGCTGGCGGATGCGTTCCAGCTCGGAGTCCGCTTCTCCGTCGCCCGACAGGCGCCGCAATTCCTCGACGTCTTTCTCGAGATGCTCGATCACCTTCTGCCGTTTTTCGAGCTTGTCTTTTTCTTTCGTTCTCATGCTCCCACCGGAGCCACGGCATGCTCACCGCAGACTTGCCGGATCGCCTCGACCAATTCCGGTGACGGATTCACCCGCTGCTGCGCGCGCATAACGGCCACTGAGCCGTCCGGGCGGCACAACTCAAATACCACCGGGCAGCTTCCCGGTGAATCTGCCATCAGTGCGTTCAATTGGTCCATCGCCGGCTCGCTCAGTTTCCGTAAATCCAGGCGTACGCGAAATTCACCATTGGCCGGCCGGTCGGAAATCTCCTGGAGCAGCCGCGCCTCCTGCAACGAAAGCCGCGTTCCGGCTTCTTCCACCTGTACGCGAACTTTCATCAGCAGCGGCTTGCCGGGTTTCAGCATTTGCTCCGAGCGTGCGAAACTTTCCGGGAAGGCCAGCAACTCCTGAATCCCGGTCATGTCCTGAATCGTGAAAATGGCCCAGCGCGCCCCTTTCCGCGAGCGCATTGGGCGGCTGCTGACAATCAGCGCCGCGATGGTGATTTCCTTTCCGCTGCGCTGTCCTTCCACCTGGTCGAGCAATACTACTTTCAAATCGGCCAGGCGCGAAGCGTATTTTGCCAGCGGATGCCCGGAGACGTAAAACCCAAGCATGGCGTATTCGCTCGCGAGGCGCTCTTCCTCGCTCCCCGGCTCCGCCTGGTGTAGTTCGAATGGGGCCGGCGCGGGCGCGGCGGCGGCCATGAACAGGCCGTGCTGTCCCGATTCGCGCATGCGAGAGGCCCGCTGCACCGTCGAGAGAGCTTCGTCGACCGACGCGAGGAGCGACTCGCGCGGTCCAAGCGAATCGAGCGCGCCGGACTTGATCAGGCTTTCGAAGACGCGTTTATTCAGAAAACGCGATTCGATGCGCTCGCAGAAATCGTAGAGCGACTTGAACTCGCCCTGCGCCAGCCGCGATTCGCGAATCGCCTTGGCCGTGTTTTCGCCAACGTTCTTGATCGCCGCGAGACCAAACCGAATGGCTTCACCCACCGGTGTAAAGTACAGATCGCTTTCATTTACGTCGGGAGGAAGGATCGAGATGCTCATCCCGCGCGCTTCGTTGATGTACTTCACCACTTTCTCGGTGCTGCCCGCCTCGGAAGTGAGCAGCGCGGCCATGAATTCCACCGGATAGTGCGTTTTCAGATAGGCCGTCTGGTAGGCCAGCAGCGCATATGCGCAAGAATGCGACTTGTTGAAACCGTAGCCGGCAAATTCCTCCATCAGGTTAAAGATCTTCTCCGCTTTCTTTTCGGGAATCTTGTTTGCCGCACTACCGGCCATGAACTTCGCGCGCTGCGCCGCCATTTCTTCTTTCTTTTTCTTGCCCATCGCCCGGCGCAGAATGTCCGCTTCGCCCAACGAAAAATTCGCCAGCCGGTTGGCGATCTGCATCACCTGTTCCTGGTAAAGGATGACTCCGTAGGTTTCTTCGAGAATGTCCTTCAACTGCGGGAGCTCGTAGGTGACTTTGGTCTTCCCGTGCTTGCGGTTGATGAAGTCATCGATCATGCCGCCCTGGATGGGGCCGGGGCGATAGAGCGCGTTGAGCGCGGTGAGGTCTTCGATGCGCGTGGGCTGGTAGCGGCGGAGAATGTCGCGCATCCCATGCGATTCAAACTGGAAAATGGCGGTGGTGTCGGCGCGGGAGAAAAGCTTGTAGGTTTCCTCGTCTTTCAGCGTCAGGTTGTCGATGTCCAGCTTGACGCCGCGGTTTTGCTCCACCATGCGCACGGTATCGTGCAGAACGGTGAGCGTTGTCAGGCCGAGAAAATCCATCTTTAGCAGGCCGACACGCTCCAGCGCATTCATGTCGAACTGCGTGGTGATTTCATCGCGATTGGTCTTGTAAAGCGGGACGATTTCCGAGAGCGGGCGCGGAGAAATCACTACTCCCGCCGCATGCGTGGATGCATGGCGCGACAATCCCTCGAGCCGGAGCGCCACGGCCATCAGCTCCTTCAGATTTTCATCCGCGTTGACCGCGGCCTTCAGCTGCGGCGCTTCCTCCAGGGCGTCCTTCAGTTCAATCCCCAGCGTATTGGGAATCAGTTTCGCGAGCCGGTCGACTTCGCCGTAGGGAATGTCCATTGCCCGGCCCACGTCTTTCACCGCAGCCTTCGCCGCCATCGTTCCAAAGGTGATGATCTGCGCCACGTTCTCGCGGCCGTACTTCTGCGTGACGTAGTCAATCAGCTCGCCGCGACGCCGCATGCAGAAATCAATGTCGATATCGGGCATGGACACGCGCTCGGGGTTCAGGAAGCGCTCAAAAAGCAGATTGTATTCGAGCGGGTCCACGTCGGTAATGTGCAGCGCGTAGCTCACCAAGCTGCCGGCCGCCGATCCGCGCCCCGGCCCCACCGGCACTCCCTGCGCACGTGCGTAATGAATGAAATCCCAGACGATCAGGAAGTACCCCTCATAGCGCATCTTCTTGATCATCTCGATTTCGGAAGTCAGGCGCCGTTCGTACTCCGCGAGCGGATTCCGCAGGAATCCTTCCTTCGCCAGGCGCTCGAGGTGGGGTACGCGCGCCGCGAAGCCTTCGCGCACGACCTTTTCAAAATAGCTGGCGGAGTCGTAGCCCTTGGGAACCTGAAACTCCGGAAACGGATTCGAGATTCGCTCGATCTTTACGTTGCAGCGCGCCGCGATGTCTACCGTGCGGCTCAGAACATCGGGAATCTCGCCAAAAACCCGCGCCATCTCCGCAGCGCTCTTGAAATAGAACTGGTCCGTCGCAAATTTCATGCGGTTCGCGTCGCCCATGGTCTTGCCGGTCTGAATGCACAGCAGAACTTCCTGAGCGTGCGCATCTTCGTGATGCAGGTAATGGCAATCGTTGGTGGCGACCAGCGGAATACCGGTTTCTTTCGAGAGGCGAACGAGTTCGGGGTTCACGCGCTTCTCGATCTCCATGCCCTGGTCCTGAATCTCAAGAAAGAAATTGCCTTTGCCGAAAATATCCCGCAAGCGGTAGGCGTTCTCGCGCGCCTGTTCGTACTTCTGCTCCGCCACGGCTTCAGTAACCGCACCGCGAAGGCAGGCAGAAAGAGCAAGCAATCCCTTGCTGTGTTTCGCGAGCAGTTCGTGGTCAATGCGCGGCTTGTAATAGAAGCCTTCGAGGAAACCTGCGGAGACGAGCTTGACTAAATTGTGGTAGCCTTCCGGCGTTTCGCACAGCAGCACCAGATGGTTGGCGCCGCGCATCCCTGGTTCTACTTCTGCTTTCTCCGGCCCGCTGTTGCCATTGGCCTTTTCGCCACGGTCGTGGCGACTGCCTTTGGCGACGTAGACCTCGCAGCCAATGATGGGCTTGACGTCGCGCTTGCCGGCTTCATAGAAGAAATTCGCGGCCGCGAAGAGATTGCCGTGGTCGGTGATGGCTACCGCAGGCATCTTCTGACGGGATGCTTCATCGAGCAATTCGGAAGTCTCGCAAGCCCCGTCGAGCAAGCTGTAATCCGTGTGTACGTGCAGATGTACGAACTGCGGTTGGCCCATGGAACGATTCTAAAACTCCCTTCAAAGATTTGCATTACGCAATGTGACTTTTGCACAGGGTCGGATTCGGCAAGCGGCGCCTCTTAGCGGTGATGTTTCTTCTTGGCCGCGCCCACGTGCCTGGGATGAGCCTTGGCAGCCGCGGCCCTCGCCGCGGGTCGCGCACGCGCCGCCTTTGCGCTTGCTTCGTGCTTCGTTTCCGCCTTTTCGGCAGCGTGTTTCTGGCCCGCCGCCGCGGAAATCGCCGCGGCGTGCGACTTGGCGGACTTCTTTTCTTTCTCCTTCTTTTTCGCTTGTTCCTTAATTCCACTCAGCTTGCGCAGGATTTTCTCGCGCTCCTCCGGCGTCTTTCCTCGGCCGGTGAGCTGCAGGGCAAAGACCTGCTCGACAATCTGGTCGAACTTCGCGCCGCGCGCCATTCCCAGCGCTCCCAGCTCATTCCCCACCTGCGTCAGCCCGCCGCGAATGGGCCGCCATTTGTGCAGGTAAGCGCGAATCTTGGAGAGCGCCCCGCTATGGTTCGACTCGGCAAGCAAATAGGCCATTTGTTCGAGCGGAAGCCTCTCGAGAAACCGGTAGGCCTCCACCGGGGCCTGCATTTTCTTGCCGACCAGGTCTTTTTGCGTGGCGAGGGCTTTTTCTTCAAACCTCAGGATGGATTCCGCCTCGGCTGCGCGGAAACCCGCTTTCGAGAGCACGCCCGACCGCTCGCGATCCTTCAAGCGACCCAGGAGGGCCAGGAGCATCGGCGTGGACAGCCGCGGGCGGAATCCCGCCGTAAACAAATCCTCGCGCACCTTCGTCAGACGATTGATCGCGTCGTGGTCGGGATGTTTTTTGGCGAGAACCGGGTTGACCACCTCCAGCAACTTGGCGTCTTCCCAAGCCTTGAGAACGACGGTGGGCCGTTCTTCCCGCGCCACGGCCTGGAGTTCGCTCCCGGCGTCCTCCGGCTCGATGGAGTGGTGCAGGTTGCGCTCGATGGCCAAGTCGAACCACTCCTGCGTACGCTGCTCGACCTTGAAGCCCATGCGCGCCGCAAAACGCAGTAAGCGCAGCAGGCGCACCGGCTGATTGGTAAAACTGTGGATGCTCAGGGCTCTCACTTCGGCGCGCTCGATGTCCGACAGGCCGTTTGTGGGATCCAGCAGCAAACCGCGGGACGCAGGATTCAAGGAGATGGCGATGGCGTTCAGCGAAAAATCGCGCCGCCGCAAGTCCTCCATGATCGTGGACCAGCGAATTTCCGGGCGCGTTCCCGGCCGGACATAATAGTCATCGCGCGCCGCGGAAATGCTCCCCTCGCAATCTCCGGCAAACAAGACTTCGATGTGGCGGTACCTTTCGTCTTCGCGGAGGACTTTTGCGCCGCCCTTTTCGAGTTCGCGCGCGATGCGCGAGGGGTTTCCTTCGACGGTAAAATCGAGATCGCGCAGCGACGCCCCGGTAATCAAGTCGCGCACGGTTCCGCCCGTCAGGTAGACGTTGAATCCCAGCGCCGCGGAGAGCTCTTGCACGCGCATCATCGCGGCTCGCTGTTCCGGTGAGAGCCGGCTTTCCAGCAAAAACATGTAATCTGGCATTGCGCTCCTTCTGCTTCAGGGTGTCCGCGCTATTCTTTGCGGAGCCACCCGCAATGAGCCCCTCAACCTGCCGCGCTATGCACGCGGGTGATGCGCCTTGTAAATCTGCTTCAACCGCTCTTCCACCACGTGGGTGTAAATCTGGGTTGTGGAGATGTCCGCATGGCCCAGCATCAATTGCACCGACCGCAAATCGGCGCCCCGCTCGAGCAAATGCGTGGCAAAACTGTGCCGCAACATGTGCGGCGTTAGCGCCACACGCAATCCGGCGCGCCTCCCGTAAGTGGACAGAATCTTCCACACGCCAACACGGCTGAGGGCGCCACCGCGACGGTTGACGAAAAGCGTTGGGCTGCTGGTGGCCTTGCCAAGCAACTTCGGCCGGCCGTCCCGCAGATAGCGTTCCACCATGCCCAGGGCTTTCTTCCCGATAGGCACGATCCGCTCCTTGTCGCCTTTGCCAATGCAGCGTACGCACCCGACTTTCGTGTCCAGATCGCCGACGCGCAGGCCAACCAGTTCGGAAACGCGCAATCCCGCGGAGTACAGGACTTCCAGCATCGCCCGGTCGCGCAAGCCGAAGGGGGTTTTCGCATCCGGCAGCGCCAGCAAGCGCTCAACTTCCTCCAGACGCAGATACCCCGGCAAGGACCGCCGGATCTTGGGAGATTCGAGGTTCGCCGAAGGATCTTCGGGGATCAATTCCTGAATCTGGGCAAAGCGGAAGAAATTCCGCAAGGACACCAGATGCCGCGCCACGCTCTTGCTTTCCAGCCTTTGCCGGTAGAGTCCGGCCAGAAAATCCACCAAATCGTCCCGGCTTACGGCCACGAGCGAGAGTTTGCGCTTCTGCGCAAAGTCGCTGAATTTCATCAGGTCTCGGCGGTAAGCCGAGACGGTGTTTGCAGACAGCCCTTTTTCGACCCGGATGTGCGTCAAAAACGATGAGATGGCCGCAGTCACTTCCATCATGCCTCCGCGTACCCGCCTTCCCCGCCGGCGGTCCGGCGGCGGGTCGCAATTCCGTAGACTTCCTCGATCTCATGGCAGCGGAAAATCCACGCGAGCGCAAGGTACAGCGCGGTTGCGCCGGTGAGCAGCCCGGCAAAAACAACCAGCTGGACTAGGAATCGAGAATGCACGGTAAACGCGGTGTAGCGATTTCCAACCCAGCACGCCGCTGCCATGATGGCGGAGCACAAAGAAATCTTTGCAAACGAACGCATGGCCTCCGTCATTCCCATCGAACCATGCCGCCAGCGAAAAATGATGAGCAAAGCGAAGAAATCAAAAAACGTCGCGAGCGCCGTGGCTAGGGCCGGGCCGCCATTCTGTACCCGATTGAAAAATACCTGCAGAAAAAGGATGTTCAGGATGATGTTGATGACCAAGGAAATGGAAGCGACGACGACCGGTGTCTTGGTATCCTTTGTGGAATAGAAAGCCGGCACCACCAGCTTCACCGTCGCCAGCGCAGGCAATCCTATGGCGTAATAGAGCAGGGCTCGCGCCGTCAGGCGCGTCGATGAGGCCACAAACTCTCCGTGCTGAAAGAGCACGCGAATAATCGGTTCGCGGAGCACCATCAGGCCCAGCGCCGCAGGAATGGTGATGAAGGCCACAATGCGCACGGAGAACGACAGCGTCTTCTTTAGCGATTCGTAGTCTTTCACCGCCGCCTGATGCGACATCATGGGAAGAATGGCCGTGGCCACGGCGATAGCGTAGCCGCCCAGGACCAGCTCCATCACGCGGTCGGCAACATACAGCGCCGCAAGGCTGCCGGCAGGCATCTTCGCCGCCGTGGCAAACTTGGTGTCGATCAGGAGATTGATTTGGCCTATGCCGATTCCGAAAAGACGCGGAAGCATCAAGCGCGCCACCTCGCGAATCGCAGGGTGCGAAAAGGAGATGGCGAAATTGAAATTCATCCCCTTCCGCACCAGGGTGGGAACCTGAATCAGAAACTGCAGGACACCCCCGACGAGCACCCCTACTGCCAGGGAGGTGGCCACATCTTTGAAGTGATGCCAAACGATTCCAACGGAGAAGAGGATGGTCGCAATGTTCAGCATCACCGGCGTAGCCGCCGGCAATCCAAAGATGTGGAAGCAATTGAGGATTCCCATCGCGAGTGCCGCCAGGGCGATAAAAAACAGGTAAGGGAAAATAATCCGGTTCAAGTCTACGGCCTGGTCGCGGGCGACGTTCGCTCCGGAAAAGACCTGGACCACCGCCGGAGAAAACACCATTCCCAAAATGCTGATCACCGCCGCAACCAGCGCGAGCGTCCAAAACAAGCGATTGGCGAAGTCCCAGACTTCCTCCCTGCTTTTTTCCTGCATGTATCCGGAAAAGACCGGGATAAAGGAGGCCGTCATCGAGCCTTCGGCAACCAGCCTACGAAAGAGGTTCGGAATGCGGTAGGCTAGGACGTAGGCGTCGGCGGAAAGCGTGGTTCCCAGGAGCAAAGTGATGCGCTGGTCGCGCACGTAGCCGAGGGTGCGGCTGACGACGGTGACCAAAGAGATGATCGAGGCCGATTTTAGGATATGCTTCTTATCGGTCAAAGGGCGGTGCTCCGGCGACCCCTAACCCCAATAAAAACAACAACTTGACAGGAAGAGCGTGCTTAACATAACATACATTCTGCCGATTGGCAAATTTGCGATTTTCCAAACTGGGATTTGCCGATTTTGAAAACCAGAGCCCCAGCCTCGACGCACAAGAAAGTCATTCTTGTGCTTGCCGACAGGAAATCCCTGCGCGGATACCTGAACCCTGCTCGCCTCGGCCAGCTCGATCCCATTGATGTACTCACGCCGGAAGGCGAGCATATCCAGTTCCCGGTCGCCAAAATCCGTTCGATTTATTTTGTGCGCGAGTTTTCCGATGAGTTCGAACCGCAGCGTAAAGCTTTCCTAAGCCGGCCCAAGCTCGACGGGTTGTGGGTGAAGTTGCAATTCCATGACGGGGACATCCTGGAAGGGGTGATTCCCAATGACCTACTCTCACTGCTAGAAAACGGCTTGCAGATTACTCCCCCTGATCTGAATTCCTCGACCGACCGGATTTTCGTGCCGCGCACCGCGCTTGCCGAAGTAACCGTGCTTGGCGTCGTGGGCATCGCCCGGCGCAAACCAGCGGCCGTGGCTGCGGCCGCACAGTCCCGGCTCTTTAGCGAATAACGTCTTGCCGTTCAATCGTTTACTTACTTTGCTTTTCTTTTTTGACGGTTGAACTTGCCGACGAGAAACAATTGCAGACACCGCCGGACGTGTGTCGAGAACTGCGCAACGCGGCCTGGCAAGAGCGTCGTGATGCCCTGGTCGTCTCACCGCAAGGGCATCCACTACGTAGAGCACGCGAGCCAGCCCGGAGACATCAAAGGCGTTCGAGAGGACTTCGGTGGAGCACCAAACATCAAATGGCTTTCGGATCGTGAGCATGTTGGCCTGCATTGCGGATTGGTTACCGCACGACCAGGCTTCGGCTCTCGAAGTGCCAAGGCTCGGACTGAGCCTTCAGCCGCTGTCAGCGGTGCGGGAAGGCTGATGTAGACTCTAGAAGCCTCCGGCTTCAGCCGCGGGAGCACGTCACCTTGGTTCGATTGAACCTGAAACCACGAATTTCTTTGCGTGCTTGAGGAGCACCTTCCATGAAACTTGCTGAACTCGCTCAGAAATTGCGCTGTCGCCTTGAAGGGCCGCCGGAACTGGATATTTCCGGCGTCGCCGGCATGGAGCACGCCGAACCGGGCCAGCTTACTTTTCTGGCCAACCGCAAATACTTTGCGTTGCTCAAGTCGACCCGCGCCTCAGCGATCCTGCTCGAGGAGGGCGTGGCCATCGAGCGCGACAGAACACAGCCGCCAATTGCCGCTTTACGTTCGCCCAATCCTTACCTGGCGTTCGCCCATGCGCTCGAACTGTTCTACGACGCGCCGAGGTATGCTTCTGGGATTCACCCTACCGCCATCATCGCAAGGGCGGCCAAAATCGGCGAAGGCGCGCACATTGGACCGTATTGTTGCATCGATGAGGAAGTCGAGATCGGCCGCAACGCCGTTCTGCATAGCTTTGTAACCATCTATCGTGGCGCGAAGATTGGCGATGATTTTGTCGCGCACGCGCACTCGGTGGTGCGCGAGCACTGCCGTATTGGCAACCGCGTCATCTTGCAAAACGGAGCCATTATTGGGGGAGACGGTTTCGGTTTTGCCAAACGGCCGGATGGCTCATGGTACAAAATGGCTCAGTCCGGTCCGGCAGTGCTGGAGGATGATGTGGAAGTGCAATCTAACGCCTGCGTGGATCGCGCTACGGTAGGCGAGACGCGCATCGGCCGTGGCGCCAAGATCGACGATCTGGTCCTCGTTGGCCATGCTTCGAGCGTTGGCGCGAACACCCTGCTTTGCGGGCAGGTCGGCCTCGCCGGCTCAACTAAAATTGGGAACAACTGTATTCTGGCGGGCCAAGTAGGGACCGCGGGTCACTTGACCGTTGGCGACGGCACGGTCATTACCGCGCAGAGCGGCGTGCCGAACGACGTGCCTGCGCATGCTTTCTACTCCGGCTATCCCGCGGTCGAGAACCGCCAGTGGCTCAAAATGATGGCCGCGCTGAATCAGCTCCCGGAGCTGCAAAAGCGGGTGCGGGAACTGGAGTCCCAACTCGAGCGGCTCAAACGCTGAAGGCCTGCCATCTCGTTGTTCAGAAAGGCGCTTTATTCCCGCTTCGCTGCAACAATCCGGTCGACGATCCGGGCAGCCCGGTTTTCTGTGCGCGCAGAGCGCCGGTCGCCTTCCTGACCGATCACGTCGCCTCGATTGGCTGCTGGCCGGGCGGAAGCGCACGGGCCATCGCGTCGTGAACTTTCTGGTTCAGAACGTCTCGTTCTTCCAACGAGTATTTTGATGCGTCGATGGGTTCCAAAAATTCGACCACGATCTCTCCGGCGCGAATGACAAGCGAGTGTTTCTCCATGATGTGGTGCGCGCCGATACACACCATCGGTACGATGGGCACGCCTGCTTTGATGGCCATGACCACGGCGCCTTTCTTGAATTCCTGCAGGCGGCCGTCCGGACTGCGCCTTCCCTCGGGATAGATCAAAAACGATTGTCCCGCCTTCAGGGCTTCTGCGGCCTTCTCCATGCTGGCAAGGGCTGCCTTCCGGGCGCTGCGGTTGACAGGAATAAAGTGCACGGCTTGGAAGGCCTGTCCCACGATCGGCCACTTGAACAGCGATTCTTTCAAAAGCACGGCCACGCGGCGTGGAATCGCTCCCACAATTGCCGGCGCGTCCGCGGCGCTGGTGTGATTCGCGGCAAACAGGCAAACGCCTTGGGGAATGCGCTCGAGGCCCTTCACGCGCACGCGAACTCCAACTACGCGCACGAAAAACGTCACTCCCTTGATTCCGGCCCAATACACAGGATCGGGATCCTTGGTGATCAGCGAGTAGAGGATTACCGGCGGCCCGACCAGCAGGATATACAGAGACAAAAAGACGGCGATGAAAAGCGTTCGGAACATGACCAAGCCCGTTAGCCACGGGAACAGCCTCGCCTGCCCTTCGAGGAGTAACGCCCAGGCAAGACCTTCTCGAATCGCGCGCCACAGGTCAAGCGCCTGCGGAGTCGGCTTCGACTCTAGCGCCGACGGGCAGAAGCGGTCTCGCCCCGTAACAAGCCTTCCCGGATATTCCGCGCTTTTTCGCTTGCCCCGGGATCCTCAAAGACCCCGTAAACGGTTTCTTTCATCTCCCCGAGAGGGAATTCGAGCGAAATCTCGTGTTCATCGCGGCGAACCTTGAGCCTTAGGACATCTCCCGGTTTTTGTTCATAGACCCAACGCCCCATACGACGCGGCGGTTCTCCACCGTTCCAGGTGAGGATAACGTCGCCCACATGGAGTCCCGCCGGCGCGGCCAAGGCATCGGATTCGACACTCTTTACGACGAGGGAACCGCTCGCATCGCGCTCGGCAGTAAAGCCGAGCGCTGCCCGGCGGTGCTCGGTGGTTCGCAAGGCCAAGCCCGCAAGCCCCAAAATTTGCTCATAGGGAAAAGGTTCGGTGCCCGCCACGTATTTCTCGAAAAAATCCTCAAAGGAACCCCCGGCAACCTTTTCCGCCTCCAAACGAACGTCCAGGCTGTCCCGGTAAAGTTTTCCTTGTTTGGCAAAGTCGCGGTTCATGGCCCGCAGCACGTCGTCCAGGCTTTTTGAGTTGTTCGTGCGGTCCCGGATGAGGATGTCCAGCAAATCGCCCAGCACTTGGCCTTTGGTGTAATACGACACGCTGTCGTCCGGCTGATTGTAGAGGGGGTATTTTTCTAGCCACGCATCAAGGCTCGCCTGCTCCGCGCTCTGCCAGCGGTTCGCTGGACGCTCTTCGAGTTCCGTGATCTGTTCGCCCAGGTCGTCGTAAAAGCGGTCCTTGCTCCAGATGCCGCTGCGCACCAGCGTGTAGGAACCATAGGTGCTCGTCACGCCCTCGGCGAACCACAAGGCCCGCGTGTACTGCTCCTTGGTGTAGTCCACCGGTTCGAGCGTGGCGGGTCGGATGCGCTTGACGTTCCACAAATGAAAAAACTCATGGGCCGCTACGCCGGCCAGGTACTCGTCTGACGACACGCCGATGGCCGTCGAGTAGGCGTGTTCCATGCCCCCGCCGCCCGCGCCTTTTCCGATGTGCAGCAGGAACGTGTAATGCTCGAACGGCGCGCCTTCCATGAGTTTTGTTTCGTACTCGCAAATCCGCTTCAGGTCCTCTTCGATGAGTTTCCGCCTCCATTTTTCGCCGTGAACCAGGACGGTCACGCGGGGCGATACGCCGGGCAAGTCAAACTCTTGGAAATTGCCGATTTCGATGGGACCGTCCGCAAAGTCATCGTAGGTCGCCGCCTTAAAGAAGAATGTTCGAGCCCCGCCTGGGGATTCGATCCCGGTGGCGCTTGCTGCCCGCCAATTCTCCGGTGGATTCGGGATGCTAAGCACCACGTTTTCGGCGCGGCGGTCTGGGATGTAAAGGAGGATCATGGCGGGATTGATGAAAGCGTGCTCCGCGTTAAGCTGTGTTCCGAACGGCCCGATCTCATCCCAATAGGTCGCGTAGCGAACCGTGATGGTACCGCTTCCTTGGATTCGCCACGTTTGCTTATCCAACTTTTCGATCGCTGCCTTTTCCGCTCCCGCGAAGGCTTCGAGTTGTTGAACGTGGGCGCTGAAATCGCGAATCTGATAAAGCGCATTCCAGGCCGCCATCTGCACCGTGACCACGCCTTTGACGTCGGGAATCGTCATGGTCACGTGAAACAGATGCTGCTCGGGATGTTCGAGCGAGACGTTGTATTGAATGGTGGCTTCACTGCTGGTCGCGAACACCAGCAAAACCAGGGGATGAAATAGCCATGGCACGGGAAAACGTTTCCGGGCGGAAATAAAGCTCACCGGGCTTTGGCCTCGCCTGGAATCTGTCCCGGAGAGCCGAGCTCTTGCAGCAGCTTTTCGCACAATCCGTCGAAGCTCCCATTCGACATGATGAGCAGCAGGTCTCCGGGCTTCGCTGACCGAGCCAGATACTCGGCAATCGCATCGGAGCTCGAGAACACCTGCGCCTCCTTTCCAAGTTTGCGAACATCGGCTGCGACGGCCTCCGGATCCATGCGATAGTCGTCGCCTAACTGTTGAGCCCGGTACACTCCCCCGAGAATGACGCGATCGCCCAGGGCCAAGGCCTTCGGCAAAGCCTCCTGGAACACTTTGCGCCGCATGGAATTCGAGCGAGGCTCAAGAATGGCCCACAAACGCCGCCCCGGCCAGCGGGTTCGCGCCGCTTCGATCGTGGCTTTCACCGCGGTGGGGTGATGGGCAAAATCATCGACGAGCAATACGCCTCGCATCTCGCCCTTTACGTCCATGCGCCGCTTCACGCTGCGAAACGTTCCTAGCGCTTCGGCGATTTGCTGGCTGCTGATCCCCCGCCCATGCGCAACGGCCATCGCCGCCATCGCGTTCAAAGCGTTGTGCTTCCCCGTCGCCGTCAGTGAAAACTCACCGAACAACTTTCCGCGATGGTCGATGCGAAAACCCATCCGTTCGCCCTCCACGGCAAAATCCGTGGCGACCCAGTCGTTGCCGGTACCAAAACCGTACTTCTCGACCGGGCAGAACGCTTTTTCTGCTGCGCGACCGAGCGCCGGGCCGGATTCCTCCGTGTCTCCCCAAAGCACCACTTTTCCACGCCGGGGCACAAGGTTCACCAGCCGGCGGAATGCGAGTTGATAGGTCTCAAAGTCAGGATAGATATCGGCGTGATCGTATTCCAAGGACGTAACGATCAAATCGTCGGGATGATAATGAAAAAATTTTGGGCCGCGGTCCCAAAAGGCCGTTTCGTACTCGTCTCCTTCGAGAATGAACTCCTCGCCTCCGCCGAGGCCGTAGCTCTTTCCAAAATTCTCCGCAACGCCGCCCACCAAGAAGTTCGGCCCCTTCCCTGCCGTTTGAAAGATCCACGCAAGCATCGCGGTCGTGGTCGTCTTCCCGTGTGTGCCGCTCACCACGATAGAGTGCTTTCCGGGCAAGAACACTTCTTCCAGCATCTCCGGAAGCGAGCGATAAGGAATCCGCCGGTCCAACACTTCTTCCAACTCCGGATTTCCTCGTGCGATAACGTTGCCGATCACCGCCAGGTCAGGAGCCGGCTGCAAATGCGCCGCGTCGAAAGAGTGATAAAACGAAATGCCCAGATTCTCTAGCAGTGTCGACGCCGGCGGATAAACTCCGGAATCCGAACCGGTCACGCGAAAGCCGTGCTCGCGCAACATACCCGCCAGCGGCGCCATTGCCGAGCCGCCGATTCCAATCACATGGACGTGTGTCGTTTCCTTCAAGCCGCCACCGCCGGTTCCAGAAATTCCAATGTCCCCTCGCCCTCTGCGTCCAGCCGCGCCGGGATTCCCAGAGGAATCGTCAGCATGGGCCGCATGGTGTGGCCCACGGGCGCGCCAAACACGATGGGAATCCCCAGCGGGCGCAAGATGCGCGCACAAACCTCTCGCACGCTTGGCGCTCCAGCCGCTACCGCCGGGCTGTCGGGAAATTCCCCTAGTACGATTCCCTTCACCGTTTCAAATTTGCCCGCCTGTTTGAAATGCATAAGCACGCGATCCACCTGATACGGCTTCATCGCGCGATCTTCCAGAATGAGAATCGAGTCCGTGGTGTCCAACTCCCACGGAGTGCCGATGGTCGCCTCGACCAGAGTCATGGCTCCACCCAGAACTCTTCCCACCGCCTGGCCTGCGAGCACGGGCTCTCCCTTCAGCCGCAACTTCCAGCCCGCTTCTGCCTTTCCAATCGCCTGCAAAAACGAATTCTCATCATAGCCTTTCGCCGCGTCGGGCCCCCCGCTGATCCCGGCGGCCACCATCGGGCCGTAAAAACTGACCCAGCCACATTTCTGCCAGAGATAAATCTGCAAGGTGGTCAGGTCGCTAAATCCGATTACGCTCTTGGCTTTCTTCAAATTCTTATCGAGCTCGAAATCCAGCAGATAATTCGACCCGTAACCACCGCGCACGGCCACCAGTCCGTCGATTTGCTCCGATTGAATGCCGGAAAGCAACCCGTTCAGGCGCTCCAGCGCCGGTCCGGCAAAGTAGCCTTCAGGCTTGCTGTCTTGATTGGCCACGACCTGGAAGCCTTGCCGCTTCAATTCCGCGAGACCGGCGACCATCTCCACGGCATCCGCGGGGGACGCCGGAGCAAAAACCGCCAGCCGGGAGCCCGCTTTCAGCGCCTTGGGTTTTCGCGGAGTCCCCTTGCCCACACTCATTCGTGGCTGCCCTCGACTGCCGTCACTTCGGTAATTACTCCCTGGCGGCTGAGCTGCGCGACAATTCTTTCCTGCTGGGTGTGGCTGACCACGGACTCGAATTCCACGATCGAATTTCCTCCCGCCATGGACACCAGAAAATGTTGCATCGGAACTTTCATTTGCGCCATCAATTGTTGCACTTCCGTCGCCACACTCTCCGCATGGCTTGTGGTGAATCGAAAAACCATTGGCCGCGACTTCAAATCAAATCGCTGCGCCACCCATCCCAGGCAGACCAGTCCAAAGAGCACCAGTGCCGTCGTATACGTTGCCACCGCGAATAGTCCGCCGCCCGAGGCCATGCCGATGGCCGCTTCCATAAAAATCGTTGCCGCGGTGGTCATGCCAACCCGGCCGCCGGCCTCGCGTAAAATCGCCCCCGCGCCTAGGAAACCGATGCCTTGAACGATATTCGACGCGATGCGTGTGCTCGCGGTGTCGCCGAACAAGCGAGCGATCTCGCCGGAGAGAATCGTGAACAGCGCCGTTGCCAGGCACACAAACAGACTCGTGCGCATGCCTGCCGGACGGCGCCTCAGGTCGCGCTCGATGCCGATGATCGCTCCCAGCACCGACGCAACCGTCAACCGTAAAAAGATTTCACCGAGAGAGAGCATGGCTCCGGCCCCGGTACGCCCCTGTGTGATTTTATCCGCCTACAATTTGAATTGCGTCAATTTTGCGAAATGGCGTGCCCTCGAGTGTATCTCGCTTTGCTTCAAGTGGCGCAGCCGGTCCAGTCCGAATTTCTCAACCGCGAAGCTCCCCAGCACGGATCCGTAGACCATGGCGCGCCGCAACGACGCGTCACTCCGGTCTTTGCTTCCCGCGAGATATCCCATGAAGCCTCCGGCAAAGCTGTCGCCCGCTCCGGTAGGATCGTGCGGTTCTTCGAGCGGAAAAGCCGGCAGACAAAACACGCCGCGCTTGTCCACCATCATCGCGCCATATTCTCCTCGTTTGACCACCAGAATGCTCGGCCCCATCTTGAAAATGTGCTTAGCCGCGCGCAGCAGGTTGTGTTCGTTGGCAAGCTCGCGCGTCTCCGAATCGTTAATCATCAAAATGTCGACGTGTTTCAACGTTTCCCGCAGCTCCGCGTTGGTCCGCTCGATCCAGTAATTCATCGTGTCCATCGCGGCGAGCTTCGGCTTTTTCTTGACCTGATGCAGCACCTCGCGCTGCAAGTCGGGCGCGATATTCGCGAGGAAAACGTACTCCGAGTTTCGGTATTTTTCCGGCAATCGGGGCTTGAACTGCGCAAACACGTTTAATTCCGTTGTCAGTGTCACGCGTTCGTTCAGATTTTGCGAATACCGCCCAGCCCAGAAAAACGTTTTTCCGGGAGCACGTTCGAGTCCGTCCAGGTTGATCGTGCGACCGCGAAAAATCTGCGCGTCCACTTCGGTGAAATCGTCACCGACGATCCCGACCAGGTTCACGTGCGTAAAAAAGCTGGCGGCCACGGCAAAATACGTGGCCGCTCCGCCCACGGCGCGGTCGACCTTGCCGTAAGGACTTTCCAGCGCATCAAACGCAACCGATCCTACGACGAGTAGCGACACGCTTTTCTCCTAGGAAGTATGTTTTTTGAGAATGGCCGCCAGCCGCCTCTTGGAGGCCGTCGGCACGAGCGCGAAGTCCGTAACCAGTGCGTGTTCGAGCGCTGCTCCGCATTGGCAGGAACGCGCCGCCGGCAGCTCGCGCACCGCGGTTCGCAGGACTTTTTGCGCGTTCTCGGCGTTCTGGTTGAGCGTCGCGATGATCTGCGCCGCCGTCACCGATTCGTGGTCGGGATGCCAGCAATCGTAATCCGTAATCATGGCAATCGTCGCGTAGCAAATCTCGGCTTCACGCGCCAGCTTGGCTTCGGTCAGATTCGTCATGCCAATGACGTCGAACCGCAATTGCCGATTGACCTCCGCCTCGGCCAGCGTGGAAAACTGGGGCCCCTCGATGCAAATGTACGTTCCCTTCCGATGCACCGCGACCGCTTCCTCCGCGCACGCGTCTGCCAAAACACCCGATAATTGCCCGCACGTGGGATGCGCAAAGGCCACATGGGCGACCAGGCCGTCTCCAAAGAACGTCGCTGCACGATTTTTTGTCCGGTCGAAAAACTGGTCGGGCACGAGAAATTCTCCCGGTCGCAAGTCCTCTTTCAATGAGCCCACTGCGCTCACAGAAATAATCCGCTCAACTCCCAGCAGCTTCATCGCATAAATGTTTGCCCGATAATTAATTTCGCTTGGCAAAATGCGATGCCCGCGGCCGTGCCGCGCCAGAAACGCCACGCGCTTCCCTTCGAACGTTCCCAAGACGACGGCATCGGAAGGCTCGCCGAACGGCGTCTTCACGGGAAGCTCCCGCGCTCCCGTCAAGCCGCCCATGGTATAAAGCCCGCTGCCGCCGATGATGCCGATGCTCGCCTGCGCCGAGTTCGCCTTGCTCTTTCCCGCGCCTGCCCTCTTCGCCGCCATATTCCCTCCGCTCCTTAGCTCTGGAGTCCGCTACGCTTCAATATCTCGTTTACCGCAGTGAAGGGATCCTTCTTCCGCTCCGCCACTTCTCCTGCCAACTCCGTCAACCGCGCTCGGCCTTCCGGACCATCTAGAGCGCGCTCGAGCAACCGTGATTCGAGCAGCTCCACCAGCCGCTTCTCCCAATGCTCCAAATGCTTCCGCTTGCGCTCCCCGCTCGTTTCAAAATGTTTTTCGAATTGCTTCACGGCCGCGGCGAGCTCGGCAATTCCCTTGTTCTCGGTCGCGACGGTCCGAATCACCGGGGGCTGCCAGCCGTCAGGCGGCAGCACCAGCGAAAGCATGGCAAGCAACTGTTGCTCCAGGCGGTCCGCACCTTCGCGGTCGGCTTTGTTCAGCACAAAAATGTCGCCAATCTCCATTAAGCCCGCTTTCATGTTTTGAATGTCGTCGCCGAGCCCGGGCACCAGCACCACGAGCACGCAATCCGCCAGCCGCACGATGTCAATTTCATCCTGCCCCACCCCCACCGTCTCGATGAGAATGTGCCTTTTCCCCGCGGCGTCGAGCAGCAGCGCCACCTCGGCGGTCGCGCCCGCCAGCCCACCCAGAAATCCCCGCGTGGCCATCGAGCGGATAAACGTGCCCGCATCGCTCGCGTGTCCCTGCATGCGAATGCGGTCGCCCAGAATCGCTCCGCCGGAGTAAGGACTGGTCGGATCGACCGCGATCACACCGACTTCGGCCCGGTTCTTTCGGTGAAACGCCGCCAGCCGGTCCACCAGCGTGCTCTTTCCCGTTCCCGGCGCGCCGGTTACGCCCGTCAAATAGGCTTTTCCGGTGTGAGGAAACAGCCGCCGCAACAAGTCCTCTGCTTCGGGCGCGTGATTCTCGATCGCGGTGATGGCCCGCGAAATCGCGCGCACCTCACCCGCGCGCACTTGTGCGGCCCAATCCTCAACGGCCAGCGGCATGTTTTTCCTGAATTTGTCTTTGAGGCGTTGAAGGCATCGCCCCTATTATCCCGATTTTGCCACCGCGCCCAAAACCTAAAGCGGCCCGCGATTGGGCAAGTCTGCGTGCGGCATCTCTTGAATTGCTCTCGGGCCCGTCGCGGCACGCCCTTGGCATGCACCTCGCGCAGATCGAGAGCGCACCGGGAGAAAGAGGCGAAAAGGCAAAGAGAAAGCAAAGGTCCGCAAACCGGCGTTCCATCGGGAGGCGGAACGGGCGCGGACTACTCGTCAGTATTCACTACTTATCTTTTGCCAAGGAGCTGCCGGGCAATCACCAGGCGCTGAATCTCGCTCGTGCCTTCGCCAATCGTGCACAGCTTCACGTCGCGATAGTATTTCTCCGCAGGATAGTCTTTGATAAAGCCGTACCCGCCGTGAATCTGTACGCATTCGTTGGCCACCTTCACAGCAACTTCGCTCGCAAACAGTTTTGCCATGCTCGCTTCGCGCGTAAAACGCAGCTCTTTTCTGTCCGCCAGCCACGCGGCTTGGTACACGAGCAATCGCGCCGCTTCCACCTGCGTGGCCATGTCCGCCAGCTTGAATTGCACGGCCTGAAACTCGCTGATGGCCTGCCCGAACTGTTTCCGCTGCTTCGCGTACCTTGTCGCCGCTTCCAGCGCGCCTTGCGCCATGCCCAGCGCCAGCGCCGCAATGGAAATCCGCCCGCCATCCAGGATCTTCAAGCTGCCCGTGAAACCCTCGCCTTCCGGCCCCAGCAAATTCTCCTGAGGCACGTGGCAATCGCTGAAAATCACTTCCGAAGTATCGCTGGCGCGCATCCCCAGCTTGTTTTCCTTTTTCCCTGGTCTAAACCCCGGCATGCCCTTTTCCAGGATGAAGGCGCTGATCCCGTGCGAGCCTTTCGACTTATCCGTCACCGCCATCGCAACGCAATAATTCGCGTAGTGCCCGTTGGTCGTGAAGGTCTTGGCGCCGTTCAGCACCCAAGCCTTCCCGTTGCGCACGGCCGTCGTTCGCGTCCCGCCTGCATCGGAACCTGCTTGCGGTTCCGTCAACGACCAAGCGCCAATAGCCTTCCCGGACGCAAGGTGTACCAGATACTTTTTCTTCTGCGCTTCTGTACCAAACTTGAAAATGTGGTTCGAGCACAGCGAATTGTGCGCCGCGACAATCAGTCCCACCGAGCCGTCCACGCGCGCCAGTTCTTCAATTGCCAGCGCGTACTCGATGTAACCGAGTCCGGCGCCGCCGTATTCTTCCGGAAAAATCACCCCTAGGAGCCCCATCTCGGCGAGCTTCGGGATAATCTCCACAGGAAAATGCGACGCCTCATCCCACTCCATCACGTGGGGTGCGATCTCGCCTTCCGCGAATTCCCGCACGCTTTTCCGCAGTTGCTCCTGCTCTTCGGTAAACGCGAATTCCACGACCCTTCCCTTTCCACCATCTGTTTTTTCTATAGCGCTCGAAAGTACCATTTATAGCACGCCTTGCGCGGACCTTGCCCCAAGTGCCTTCGATCCGTTCCTCTGTTACACTCCCGCACATGCGCCGCCGCCATTTTCTTACGCTTTCCGCCGCAACCCTGGGCGGCGTCCTCGTCTATTCCCTCGATCGCAAAGCTTCACTCCTCTCCGCGCAGCACAAACCTGTTCGCATCCCGCTTCGTTTTCTTACGGAAACCGAAGCCCTCATTGTTGCTGCCGCTGCGTCGCGTATTTTCCCGTCCGACGATTCTGGCCCGGGCGCGCGCGAAGCCGGCGTGGCCGTCTTCATCGACCGCCAGCTCGCGGGTTCCTACGGCCGCGATCGTTTCCGCTATACCCAGCCGCCCTTTGAAGACGCCCCCGACGAATTTGGCTATCAGGGGAGCGCCACGCCGCGGCAAATTTACCGTGAGGGCTTAAAAGGGCTCCGGGGCTTTCATCACCTCTCCCCTACCGCGCAAGACGAAGCTCTGCGCAAAATCGAATCGAGCCTGTTCTTTTCCCTCCTCCGCCAAAACACGATCGAAGGCATGTTCTGTGATCCGATTCACGGGGGAAACGCCGGTATGGTCGGCTGGCAGCTTGTAGGCTTTCCCGGCCCGCGCATGAGCAATCTCGAGGAAATCGAAAAGTATTACGGCCAAGCTTTTCGCCCCAAGCCCCTCAGCCTTCGCCAAGCGACCGGCGTAAAGGTTCGCCCGAGCGAGGACGAGTCGTGAAGACGCTTCCCGCTGTCGATGCCGTGATTGTTGGCGGTGGCTGGGCCGGCTTGCTGATGGCCAAAGAACTTGGCGCGCGCACTTCCCTGTCCATCGTCGTTCTGGAACGCGGTCCGTCTCGCCAACCCTCCGATTACTCGACCGACATGGACGAACTCGACTACGCCATTCGTCTTCGCATGATGCAAGACCTCTCAAGAGAAACCGTCACGCTTCGTCATGATGCCGCCCGCCGCGCCGTTCCTCTCCGCCAGCATGGAGCTTTTCTGCCGGGCGCCGGCGTCGGTGGATCCGGCGAGCACTGGAACGCGCAGGTTCCTCGTTTCCTGCCGGATTGCTTTGAGTTGCTTTCCAAGACCACGCAAAAATACGGTGCGAGCGCGTTGCCCGAGGGGCATGCGGTTCGCGACTGGGGCATCACCTACGACGAATTGGAGCCTTACTACACGCGCGTCGACAAACTGCTCGGCACGTCGGGCCAGGCGGGCAACATCCGCGGTAAACGGATCGGCGGCGGCAACATTTTTGAGGGCTGGCGCAGCGAGGGGTATCCCACGCCGCCTACAAAAGTTCCCTATTTTGCTGCGCTATTTCGCGACGCCGCCAAATCACTCGGCTATCATCCTTATCCCGCGCCCTCCGCAAACATCAGCCAGGCTTACACCAATCCGGACGGCATTTCGCGCGGCGGCTGCACGTATTGCGGATTCTGCGCTCGGTTCGGTTGCATGGTTGGGGCTAAGGCGCAGCCCTCGAGCCTTCTTCTCCCGATCATTCAAAAGCGCCAGAACGTCTCTGTTCGCACCGGAGCCTGGGTTCGCCGCATCCTCTTAGACCCTGCTCCCAAGTCTGCTGCTCGCGGCGTCAGCTACGTGGACGCCGCCGGGCAGGAAGTCTTTCAGCCCGCCTCTCTTGTCTTCCTCGCCTCCTGGACGTTTAACAACACGCGTCTTCTGCTGCTCTCTGGAATCGGCGAACCATACCATCCGGCCACCGGACGCGGCACACTCGGCAGCAACCTCACGCACCAGGTCACCGTTCCTTCCGCAACCGCCTTTTTTGATCGACCCCTTAACCGCTTCATGGGCGCGGGCTCTGCCGGATTTCTGTTGAGCGATTATGACCGCGACGATCTGGATCGTTCGTCGCTGGGCTTTATTCGTGGCGGCTACTTCGGAGCGCGTGGCTACGGATTTCAGCCCATCGGAGTCTTCGGCGTGCTGCCAAGTTCCGTCAAAGCCACGTGGGGTTCCGATTGGAAGAAAGCTGCGATCTTCTATTATGACCGCACCGCAACCATCGGTTTCGCTGGGGAGCACCTCGCTTACAAAACGAATCTCATGGACCTCGACCCCGTTTACAAAGACGCGCTGGGTGACCCGCTCCTCCGCCTTACAATGGATTGGCGCGACAACGAACGCAAAATGGTCGGGTTCGCCACGCCGATAGCCGTCGACCTGGCCCGCGCTATGGGCGCGCGGCAGATCAATCCTTTCCCAGGCCTGGGCTCTTACGATGCCACCCGCTACAACTCCACCCATGTCCAGGGCGGCACCATCATGGGAGACTCACCCGCCTATTCCGTGGTCTCGCCCTACCTCCAGCACTGGCAATTGCCCAATCTTTTCATCCTCGGCGGCTCTACGTTCCCGCAAAACGCCTCCGCCAATCCGACGCCCACAGTCCTTGCCTTCGTCTATCGCACCGCCGACGCCATCGTCGACCGCTACCTCAAGCATCCCGGCCCGTTAGCTTAAGCGAAGTTTCCATCTCCCGAACGTGCGGCACTTCTTGGCAGGCCTTCTCACCATCCCACCCTATACCCCTTTGCCTTGTTCTGCTCGTCCAACCAAGTCTTCAGCGGCACAAAATAATCCGCCAGCGCCGTCGCATCCATCTGCCTTTGTCCGGTCAGCGTCTCCAGTGCATCTTGCCACGGTTTGCTCTGCCCCATTGAGAGCATCTGGTTCAGCCTTTCCCCGGCGGTCTTGTTTCCATAAATCGAGCAGCGATCGAGCGGTCCGGTAATTCCCGCTGCTTTGCACAGCGCCCGGTGAAACTGAAACTGCAAAATCCGCGCCAGAAAATATCGCGCGTAAGGGACGTTTGCCGGCACGTGGTATTTCGCGCCGGGATCAAAATCCGCCTCCGCGCGCTCCACCGGCGGCGCGACGCCCTGATACCCTCTCCGCAGCTCCCACCACGCCTTGTTGTAGTTCTCCGGCTGCACTTGCCCGCGGAACACTTCCCACCGCCATTTGTCCACCAGCAAGCCAAACGGCAGAAACGCCACTTTCTCGAGCGCCTGTTGCAGCAAGTAATCGATATCACCCGAAGCCGGAGGAACGGTCTCGATCAATCCGATCTTCTTCAAATACTCGGGCGTCACCGAGAGCGCGATCGTGTCGCCCACCGCTTCGTGAAATCCGTCGTTGGCGCTACCTTGAAACAGCGGCGGCTGATTTATGTACGCCCGCTGATAAAAGTTGTGCCCCAGCTCGTGGTGAATCGTCCGAAAGTCCTCTTCCCTGATCTGGATGCACATCTTGATCCGCAGGTCCTCTTTCGAATCGACGTCCCACGCGCTGGCGTGGCACACCACGTCGCGGTCCGTCGGCTTTGTAAACAGCGAGCGCTCCCAGAAAGTCGGCGGAAGCGGCGCAAATCCCAGCGAAACAAAAAATTCCTCGCCGTATTTCACCATGCCCCTCGCATCCGTCCTGCGCTCCTGCAAAATCTTCGTCAAGTCATAGCTCTCGGGCGGTTTTGCTGAATCCATCAGCGAATAAACGTTGTTCCACTCCTGGCTCCAAATGTTTCCCAACAGATGCGCCGGGATCGGCCCATCCGCGGGAACCAGATCCTTACCGTACTTTTTCCGCAGTTGCCCGCGCGTATAGGCATGGAGCGACAGGTACAGCGGCTTCAACTGCTCCCACAGCCGGTCTTCTTCTTTGGCAAAATCATCCGGCGGCATGTCGTAATTCGAACGCCACAGCGCTCCCACGTCGGCGTACCCCAGCTCGCGCGCTCCCGCGTTTCCCAGCTCCACCATCCGCGCATACCGCTGCCGCATCGGCGCGCCAATGGCATGCCATCCCAGCCAGGCGCGTTTCAGTTCCTCCGGGTCGCGGCTTTCTGCCATCAGTTTCTCCACCGCCGTAACGTCCAGGCACTTTCGTTTTTCCCCCTCCGGACACCACTTTCCTTTTCCATAATCGCCATCGAGGGACGCTAGGATGTCCGCCAGCTCTTTTTGTGCTTTGGGATCATTCGGGGCGGGAAATCCCGCCGCCAGCTCCAGCAGCAGGCGCTTGCGCGCAAGTCCCGGCGCCAGCTGCAATCCGTCAAATCGGTGCGCTTCCTTTGCGTACTCCGTGCTCGCCGTGTTCAACACTTCGTTCGCATCGGCCGCGATCTTTTCCGTGTCATCGGTAATGAAATTTTCTTCGACCCAGGACGCCCGCGAGGCTTTTACGCCCAGGTTAAATAACTCTGTTTCCGCGTTCTCAATGTATTTTTTTGCCTCTTCGGCGGTCGGCCGAGCCTTATTGCTTTCATTGCTCGCCGGAGGCGTCTGCCCGCGACTCGCCATTTGTGCAACAAGCAACGAAACAACTGGGCCGCAGAGAATCGCCACCCGTCTTAGGTTCATGCCCCCGCCTTTCTCTTCCTCGTCACCACTTCCTTCAATACCGTCAATGCCCGCTCGCAACCTGCCCGGTCCACGTCCGAATGCGTCACCACGCGCACCAAATAGAGTGCCGTGTCCTGCACCCAAACGCCGTGCGCATGCACCGCGTCGCACAATTCCACCGCCGTCATCCCCGCCTGGGCACAGTCAAAAATCACGATGTTCGACCGCACCTTCTCGGGATCGATCTTCAACCCCGGAATTTGCGCAATCCCTTCCGCGAGCAACTTGGCGTTCTCATGATCGACGTGCAGCCGCGCCGGCGATTTCTCCAGCGCAATCAGCCCTGCCGCCGCAATCACGCCAGCCTGGCGCATCCCCCCGCCAAACATCTTTCGGTAAATCCTTGCTTTCTCGATGAACGCTTTCGATCCCGCCACCAGCGAGCCTACCGGCGCGCCCAATCCTTTTGAGAGGCAAAACATCACCGAATCCACCTTTTTCGCCATCACGGCGACGTGGTCTCCCAGCGCCGTTGCCGCATTGAAGATCCGCGCGCCGTCCAAGTGCACCTTGAGCCCGAGTTTGTGCGCCTCGTCGCAAATCTCGTTCAGGCGGTCGGTCGGATACACCGTTCCGCCCGCCATGTTGCTGGTGTTTTCCAGGCAAACCAGCGCCGTTTGCGAGTCGTAATAAATCTTCGGACGGATCACCGCCTTGATCTCTTCCCAAGTCAGAATCCCGTCTTCCGCGCGAGCCACACGCGGCATGCATCCGGCAATCGCGGACATCGACGCCAGCTCGTACAGATTCACGTGGCTGCGCTCTTCGCAAACAACTTCATTGCCGTGATGCGTCCAAATCTTGATGGAAATCAGATTTCCCATGCAGCCTGTGGGCACAAACAGCGCCGCTTCTTTTTCAAAAATCTCCGCCGCGCGCTTCTCCAGCTTGTTGACCGTGGGATCCTCTCCGTACACGTCGTCGCCCACCTCGGCGGTTGCCATCGCCTGGCGCATTTCCGCCGTCGGCCGCGTCACCGTGTCGCTTCGCAAATCCACCACGCCTTCGGGCGCCTTGCCCGCGACTTTGACGTCATCCGGATCGACCCGCTGATTCCCCTTCGCCACTGTATAGCTCATGTCTTTTCTCTCTCTTCTGTGTCGGACTCTTCAGGTCTCTCGCGTGTCTTGGCTGCTTCTCTATTTCATCAGTTCCACGAACACTTCGTTCGATACACTCAACTTCTCCTCCGCCAGCCGCACTACATCTCCCTCGCGTTCCAGCAATCCCGCCGCAGCCAATGGTTCAAGCCGCCCGCCCAGCGTGACTCCGTACTCTCTCTCAATCCGTCCGACATCAATTCCATCCAACTGGCGCAATCCCAGAAACAATTCTTCGTCCAACGCCTGCTCCCCTGTCACTGTCTCCAGCTGCTCCAGCGGCAACCGCCCGCTCTCGATCGCACGTACGTACGCCGCCGCATCGTGTGCATTCGCCCAGCGCTGCCTTCCCGAAAACGAGTGCGCTCCGGCCCCAAACCCCAGATACGGCTCGCGCCTCCAATACTTCAAATTGTGCTTCGATGCAAACCCAGGCTTCGCCCAATTCGAAATCTCATAATGCCGGTAACCCGCGGCGCCCAGTGCCGCCCGCGCCATTTCGTAAAATTCCGCCATCTCATCTTCGCTCGGCACCGCTCCCGCGCTATATTGCCCACTTCCGGTCAGCAACGCTTGCCCCAGCCGGCTTCCTTCATCCACTTCCAGCAAATACACGGACACATGCTCCGGCTCGAGCGAAATCAATTGCGCAAGCGATTGTTTCCAACTGTCTTTGGTTTGGTGAGGCAATCCTGCGATCAAATCGAAGCTGATATTGCGAATCCCCGCCTCGCGCAAAATCGGCACGGCCCGATAAATGTCCGTGCGCCGGTGCATACGCCCTGCGGCCTTCAACTCCTTGTCCGAAAATGACTGCACGCCAAAGCTCACGCGGTTAATTCCTGCCCTTACCCACGCCGCCGCCTTCTCCTCTTCGACGGTTTCCGGATCCGCCTCGAGCGTCACCTCTTGAAACACCGCCTGGTTCTCTCCGCTCCTGTTAGCCAACTCATTATGATGGCTGTCGGGGGGGCCGCCTTCTTCCCGCCGCGGTCGCACCGAGTCCCTGTTGCTTTCCGGCCCCCACGGTGGTGCAAAACCGCCCTCTACTTCAACGCTACGCGAGCCGTTCGTGCCGGACGTCTCGCGAATCGCCTCCAGAATGTCCTCGAGTTGCCTCGTTTCCAGCAAACTCGGTGTTCCGCCCCCGAAATAAACGGTATCCACCGCACACTCGGTCTCCTTATTCTCGCCGCTTGCTTGCCCCGAGCTTCTAGAGGCGGCTCCTTCGCCCCGGGCGGTTCCTCCGTGGGAGCATTCGTTTACCTTGCGCGATTCTTGCAAGGGGCCAGTTCCCCAAGTAACTCCCGCTGCCCTCACGAGCTCTCTATGCTCCCGAATCTCCCGACACACCGCCGCCACGTACGGCCGAAACCGCTCCTTCGCCACCACTCCCGTATGAAAATTGCAATACGTGCACTTCGTTTGGCAGAACGGCACCTGCACGTAAATCCCGAGCCTTTTCATCGCACAAAAACTCTAGCACATCGCGCATTTGAAAGAGGATAATCGCAGCGTCGGGTGTGATTTGGTCTTGCACCGACTCGGTATATTTTAGCTCTTCCCTTCTAGCGGCTAAGCACCGCTCCTCGACTCATGAAGCAGGCTATTTTTGCCTCGAAGAAAAGCCGCCCCATCTCGGTTATACGGAACAGACGTGTACAATCACGTCTTCTGGGGTAGCCAAGAATGAGGAATCGACGCAAGCCTGTATATTTCCTTGCTTTGTTTCTCGCCGCGTGCAGCCTTCTAGCCTGGGCTGCCGCTCCCTCAGCATCTGAAAACCCGGCCGACTCCTGGCCCTGCTACGGCCACGACGCCGGGGGCATGCGCTACTCTCCGCTGACCCAAATCAACCGTGAAAACGTCTCCCAACTCAAAGTTGCATGGACGTTTCATACGGGGGATATTTCCGAGGGCGGTGGCCGCAGAAAGCGCAGCGGCCTGGAAACTACGCCGCTCCTCGTTGACGGAACGCTCTATCTAACCACCGCTTTCAACCGTATCGTCGCGCTCGACCCGGAAATCGGTAAACCGCGCTGGGCCTACGACCCAAAGATTGATCTGGACGGCGATTACGGCGACGGTTTGATCAATCGCGGCGCTGCCACTTGGCTCGATTCCTCCCGCACGGCGAAGGAGCCTTGCCACCGACGGATCTTCGAGTCCACACAAGATGCCCGCCTCGTCGCGGTGGACGCCGCGACCGGCGCTCCCTGCGCCGATTTCGGCAAGGACGGGCAAGTCAGCCTTCGCGACGTTCCCGGATACGATCCCGGCTGGTATCACATGACCTCCCCGCCTGCCATCATCGACGATCTCGCCGTCGTGGGCTCTGCCATCGACGACAACCATCGCGTCGACATGGCGCGCGGCGTCGTGCGCGCCTACGACGCCCGCACGGGCGCTCTCCGCTGGAGCTGGGACCCTCTGCCCGCGAATCCCACCGCTCGAGCCGTTGAAGGCCAAGGTCGATCCTCACGAAGCGGCGCTGGCAACGCCTGGTCTATTATGGCCGTGGACACGGCGCGCGACCTTCTTTTCGTGCCCACAGGCAGCGCGAGCCCCGACTATTACGGCGGCCTTCGCCCCGGCGACGATAAATGGTCCAACTCCGTCGTCGCTCTGCGTGGCAAAACCGGCCAACTCGTATGGGGCTTTCAACTCGTGCATCACGATCTGTGGGATTTTGACAGCGCCTCCCCGCCCCTGCTCGCCACTTTGCGCCTTGATGGCAAAGATGTCCCCGTCGTCATCCAAGGCAACAAGTCCGGCCTGCTTTACGTTCTCAATCGCGACACCGGCAAGCCCGTTTTTTCCGTCGAAGAGCGCCCCGTGCCGCAAAGCGACGTTCCTGGAGAAGTCACCTCGCCGACGCAGCCCTTTCCCCTAAGGCCTCCTCCGCTCGCTCCCCAAACACTTTCCCTCGAGCAAGCCTGGGGGCCAACTCCCGAAGACCGCGACTGGTGCCGCAATTACATTTCTCATCTCCGCAACGAAGGCATCTTCACGCCGCCGAGCCTGCAAGGCACGCTCATGGTCCCCGGCAATCTCGGCGGCATGACCTGGAGCGGTTATGCCTTCGATCCCAAGAGGGACATTCTCGTCACCAACACGAACAATCTCGTCGCCATTGCGCGCCTGATTCCTCGCGAAAAGTTCAATGATCGCAGCTCGCGCACCGAAGACGGCGATTACGGCGACCAGCTCGGCGCGCCTTACGGTCTTTATCGCCGGTTTATTCAGTCGCCTTCTGATTTTCCTTGCAGCCCGCCGCCCTGGGGAATGCTCACGGCGGTGGACATGACGGAAGGAAAGATTCGCTGGCAGGTGCCGCTTGGCTCCATGCAGGATTTTGGCGGCACCCATCCTCAGCAGATACCGCCCGGTTCCATTAGCCTTGGCGGCCCGATGGTCACGGCCGGCGGTCTGGTCTTCATCGCTGGCACGACGGATTGCTTTCTCCGCGGTTTCGACACCGAAACCGGCAAAGAGTTGTGGAAGGTCCCGCTTCCCGCCTGCGGTAACGCCACACCTATGACCTATCGCCTCAGCACCACCAGCAAGCAATATGTCGTCATCGCTGCCGGCGGCCATCCCAAAATCACGGAAGAAAAGCTCGGCGACTCTCTAGTCGCCTTCACTTTGCCTTAGGCTGCGGCTGCCCAACCGAACATGCCAATGAATGTGACCGCGTGGTTTGCCTTGACGCTCCCGTCCTGGTGGGCCTGACGCCCTTGCTTGGCCTTGCTGCGGCGGTGGCCGGTTATGTGCCCGCACGCCGCGCGGCCCGAATGGATCCCATCGCCGCCCCGCACAACGAGTGATCCGCTCCACGGCAACGCCAAATAACGGGGGCGCCAGAATAGGGAGGCCTTTCCCTTCACTCGGCGACGAGTTTCATGATGAGTTTCCGCTCGCGCGGCCCGTCGAATTCACAAAAGAAGATGCCTTGCCAGCGCCCCAGTGCCAGCCGTCCGTCTTCCACGAACACGACTTGGCTGCCGCCGACGAGCACGGACTTTATGTGCGAATCCGAGTTGCCTTCGCCGTGCCGGTACGATCCTGTTTTCGGGACCAGACGGTCCAGCGCGTCCTCTATGTCCCGGGCCACATCCGGATCCGCGCATTCGTTGATGGCAATCCCTGCCGTCGTGTGCGGCACGTACAAGTAGCAAACACCTTTAGAGATTTTCGCGCCAGACACGGCCTTCTCGACCTGCGCCGTCACGTCCAGAAGCTGCGTCCGCCGCCCCGTCTTCACAGTCAGTGTCTGCATGGATTCTCCGGCTTTGATATTGTAGCGTCCAAGTCTAGGCGAGGCGGAGTCCGGCAAGGCCTGCCGGCCAAAGGCGGGTCCCTGCGGCCAGCCTTGAAATGACTATGGCAGGGAAACGATGAAGTGATGCCCGAGCCTTTTGCTGCTACACAGCTTCTGCAGTTCCCCTAGGCCGCCCGCACCCCAGCGTGCCAAAAACGGCAGCAGACATAGCTCTCTCTCTTGCAGCCCCTTGTGCGGATTCAATAGCGATTCCAGGTGCTGCTCGTGCGAGGCAAGCACGCCAAGCCGCTGGTCCAGCGCGCGGCCAGCTTTCTGCCGCAACTGCTCCAGATGAAACTCAATTCCCTTCTTGGTTCTTTCGACCGTGCCCGCCAGCGTGGAGTCGAGCTTCGCAATTTGTTTCCCAAGCTGTTCGACCATCTTGGCGATCTGTTTTTGATCCCGGTCAAAACCCTTCGACAACGACTTGGGAACGGATGCGGCTTCCATCTTGCGCCGCAATTCCTGCGAGCCTGCCCAGACCTCTGCCACCGTCAATCCGTATTTGCCGAGCAGCTTGTTGGCCTTTGCGTCCATCAGCGTAAATCCCGCGCGCGGCAGCATCACCGGCATGCGTCCGAGAAGATGCTCGTAAACCACTTCCGATTGCGCGATGTAGGACAGCTCCGCGGGGCCGACGATGAAGGCCGCCGTCGGCAGCAAGTAATCCTGCACGACGGGCCGGAACAAGGCGTTCGGGCTGAAGTTTTCCGGCTCCAGGTGCGTGAGATGCACGAGCTCGTCGCGCGGCCAGCTCCGCTCGCCGGCCTCGAAATCTTTGTTGCCCCCGGAAATCGCTTGCCTGGCCCCGTCCCCCATGTAGAACAGCAGTGTGCTCTTCGACGTCACTTTGACCTGCGCGTCGAATCCCGCGCGCTCCAATTCTTTTCCGCGCTCGAGCAACTTCAGATTGAGGGGATCGCGCTCCGCAAGCGCGTGCTGATAAAGCGGCGCGGCAACCTTGTGCAGCCCCGCATCCAGGGGATCCATCAGGATCAATCCCTGCTTCGCAAATAACCGCGCAAACAATTTCCCAAACGCACTGCCGTAAGTTTCCTCGGCTTTGTAACTTTCGCTCAAATAATGCCCAAGCAGGTCACCGCCGTCTTTTTCGAGTAGCTCCGCAGCCTCGCGCGCGAAGCGCTCGCCTTCCGCGCCTAGCGGAATCCGCCCAACCGGCCATCCCGCTTCGTTTCCATCTGGCAACTCGAACCGGATTAGCTTCCCCGCTTCGAACCAACTCGTGCGGCGAACTTCCTCCAAATCGTGATCTTCGGTAGCCATCCAGAAAACCGGCACCGCGTCGATCCCGTCCCGTGTCAATTCGTCGGCAATCTGAATCGCCGTCAATGCCTTGTAAATGGCGTAAGCCGGACCGCCAAACAGCCCTACTTGCTGTCCGGAAACAACCGCGACGGCTCCCTTCGCCAGCCGCTCTAGGTTGGAAGTGGTTTCCGTCCCGGTCCCGAGGGTCTCGTTCTGTTTGCTGAGGATCGCCGCTACTTCGGCCCTGCGCTCCTGAGGGTAGTCTAGCTTCTTCGACGCGCGGGTCACCGCCTGCATCGTAGGGGGATAGGCGTAGAACGCTTTCACTTTTTCAAACTTCTCGAGATAGGCGAGGAACAGCTTCGGCTGGTGGGGGAGTTGGTGGAAGGCCAGTGCGCGACAATTCATGAGCGGTTAGATGAACTCCGCGACAAAACGTCTCATCAATTTCCCGGTCGTGTTCTTCTTACGACCGCCGGCGGAAGGCGAGTCAGAGTCTTCTAGGGTGTCCTCGTCAGGCCCGCATGGCCGCCGGCTCGAAAGTCTCCACGAACGCGTTAAGGCGTTTCTTTTGTTCGTCATGGAGTGGGAGGAGCGGGAGCCGCGGGAGGCCGCCGCGGTAGCCACGCTGGTCCATGACGTATTTTACGCCCGCGATTCCGCACTCGGAAACGACGAGCTTTGAAGCGCGCAAAATCACGGTGTGCAGTTCGCGCGCCTTTTCATGCTGACCCTGACGAACCAGATCGTAAAGCGCGACACACTTCTCCGGCAGCGCGGACGCCAACGCGAGGATCGCTCCGCGCGCGCCGACGGCCATTGAGGGATAGACGCTAGCTGCGGAGCCGACGAGCACTTGGAAGTGGGGCGAAACGGCGGCAATGATTTCGGCCACGCGCAGCACGTTTCCCGAGCTCTCCTTGATGCCGATAATGTTCGGATGCCCTGCCAGTTTTGCAACTTCCGGGGGTTCGAGCGCCACTCCGGTGAACTGCGGCACCGAATAAAGCAGCACCGGAATCGGCGAAGCATCCGCGACGCGGTGGTAGTGTTGAAAATAAACTTCTGGCTTGTAGGCCGGTTTGTAGTAATACGGGGTTTTCACAAGCGCGGCGTCGTAGCCAAGTTGTGCGGCCCGCTTGGTGCGCTCAATGGTTTCCGTCGTAGATTCCACGCCCGTCCCGGCGATCAATTTTTTGCCGCGGAAAGCTGTTTCTTTTACAGCGACGAGAACGGCTTCAGTTTCCGAGTTCGAAAGCAGCACGGACTCGCCGGTAGAGCCGTTCACCACGTAGCCGGCCACTCCGGTGCGGTTGTACTGTTGAATGTTGTGCTTCAAGTCGGCCACCGAGACCGAGCCGTCCCCGGCAAACGGAGTGATTAAGGCGGGAAAAACGCCGGAAAAATCCATGAGCTAATCTCCTGATGCGGGCGCGCCGGAGGTGGCGGCTTGCCCTTTGTGCAAGTCCTGCAGAGCGGCGACTTCGATGCCCTGCTCGCGGAGCGCGTGAATGCCCCGCGCCGCCGCGTTCGCTGCAGCCAGCGTGGTGATACAGGGTATATTGTAGCGAATCGCGGCGCGCCGAATCGATTTCTCATCGTAGAAAGATTCGCGGCCGAGCGGCGTGTTGATGATCAGATCGATTTTCCCGGTTTTGACCAGGTCCACGATATTGGGTCGGCCTTCGTTGACCTTGAAGACACCCTCCGCGTGGATTCCGGAAGCTTCGAGAGCCGCAGCCGTGCCGCGCGTGGCGAGCAAGCGAAAACCGAGAGAGGCCAGCTCTTTACCGAGCGCGCCCAGGTGCTTTTTGTCGCGGTCGTTTACACTGAGAAACACCGTGCCTTTGCGGGGCAAACGCTGCCCGGCGGCGAGTTGCGCCTTGGCAAAGGCCTGACCATAAGAAGTCGAAATGCCCATGACTTCGCCAGTGGAGCGCATCTCCGGTCCTAGAATGGTGTCCACGCCGCGGAATTTGTTGAACGGAAAGACCGGCGATTTCACCGAATAAAATTCGCGCACGGCGATTTCGGCAACGCCGTTGTTCTTAACCACCGGCAGGTCCATGGCTGCCAACTTTTTTCCGGCCATCAGCCGAGCTGCGACCTTCGCGAGCGGCACGGCCGTCGCTTTGCTCACATAGGGAACGGTGCGCGAGGCGCGGGGATTCACTTCCAGAACGTAAACGGTGTCCCGCTGAATGGCGTACTGCACGTTCATCAAGCCGACGACCTTCAGCGCCAGGGCCAAGCGACGCGTGTATTCGCGAATCGTGTCAAGAACCGCCGGTGTCAGGCTTACCGGAGGAAGCACGCAAGAGGAGTCGCCGGAATGTACTCCGGCTTCTTCAATGTGCTCCATGATGCCGCCGATGATTACGTCGGTCCCGTCGGCCAGGGCGTCCACGTCCACCTCGGTGGCCTCTTCGAGAAACTGGTCGATCAGCACGGGTCGCGCCGGGCCCATGAGAGCGGCCTGCGCCACATAATCCTGGACGGTGTTGACGTCATAGGCGATGACCATGGCGCGGCCACCGAGCACGTAACTCGGGCGTACCAGAACGGGCAGGCCGATTTCACCCGCCACGCGCGCGGCTTCTTCGGGGATCAACGCCGTGCCGTTGCGCGGCTGGGGGATTCTCAATTCCTCGAGCAAGCGGCCGAAGCGCCTGCGGTCTTCCGCAAGGTCGATGGATTCCGGCGCGGTGCCGATAATGGGAACGCCATTGCGCTTCAGTTCCAAAGCAAGATTCAGCGGCGTTTGCCCGCCGAATTGCACGATGACGCCCTGTGGCTTTTCGCGTTCGACGATCGCAAGCACGTCTTCGAGCGTCAACGGCTCGAAATACAGGCGGTCCGAAGTGTCGTAGTCGGTTGAAACCGTCTCGGGATTGCAATTCACCATGATGGTCTCAAAGCCGTCTTCGTGCAAAGCATAGGAGGCGTGGCAGCAGCAATAGTCGAATTCGATCCCCTGCCCGATGCGGTTCGGACCGCTGCCGAGAATCATGATTTTCGGGCGCCGCTGGGCGTCGGACTCGTCCTCGTCTTCGTAGGTCGAGTAAAGATACGGAGTAAAGGACTCAAATTCCGCAGCGCAGGTGTCCACACGCTTGAAAACCGGTACGACGCCGTAACGAGCACGCTGCAAGCGCACCGAAGCAGGCGTGGTACGCCAGATTTGCGCCAGTTGTTCGTCGCTTGCGCCATGGCGCTTTACTTCGTGCAGCAAATCTTTGGAAGCCGTCTCGACCGTGACGCTCGCCGCGCGGCGATTCATGGCCGTCAACTCTTCAATCTGGTGAATGAACCATGGATCGATTTTTGTGAGCTCGCAGATTTCCTCGGCGTGAAGGCCGCGTTCCATCGCGGTCAGCAGCCAATAAATGCGGTCGGGACGCGGCGTGGCCAATTTTTCGCGGAGGAGAGAGTCCGGCGTTTCGGCGGGTGCGCGCCAGGGAGCACTCGGCTCGAGCGAACGAATGGCCTTTTGCAGGGCTTCCTTGAACGTGCGGCCGATGGCCATCACTTCCCCGACGGACTTCATTTGCGTGCCCAGCGTGCTGTCCGCGCCGGGGAATTTCTCAAACTGCCATTTCGGGATCTTCACCACGACGTAATCGATGGTGGGCTCGAAACACGCCGGGGTCTTCTCCGTGATGTCGTTGGGAATTTCGTCGAGGCTCATGCCAACGGCGAGACGCGCGGCAATTTTGGCGATGGGGAAGCCCGTGGCCTTGCTGGCGAGAGCCGAGCTGCGCGAGACGCGCGGGTTCATCTCGATGATGACCATGCGGCCGTTTTGCGGATTGATGGCGAACTGCACGTTCGATCCGCCGGTTTCGACGCCTACTTCGCGGATGATGGCCGCAGCGGCGTCGCGCATGCGCTGATATTCCTTGTCGGTCAGCGTTTGCGCGGGGGCCACGGTGATGGAGTCGCCGGTGTGAACGCCCATGGGATCGAAGTTCTCGATCGGGCAGATGACCACGAAGTTGTCGCGGAAATCGCGCATGACCTCGAGCTCGAATTCCTTCCAGCCAAGCACGGACTCCTCGACCAGCGCCTCGTGGACGGGGCTGAGGTCCAGCGCGTGCGAGATCGCTTCGGCAAATTCTTCCTTGTTGTAGGCGATGGAGCCGCCGGTGCCGCCAAGCGTGAACGACGGCCGAATAACCAGGGGAAAGCCCAGTTGGTCGCAAAGGCGCAGTGCGTCTTTCGCGTTGTTCACCAATGCGGACGCGGGAACTTCGAGGCCGATCTTGCGGCAAGCGTCCTTGAACCACAGGCGGTCTTCGGCCACCTTGATGGCGCGCAACGATGCGCCGATCATTTCCACTTTGTATTTTTCGAGGACGCCGGTTTCCGAGAGCTCGACGGCCAGATTCAATGCCGTCTGCCCGCCAACCGTGGGCAGTAGCGCGTGCGGCTTTTCCCTGGCAATGATTTCTTCCAGGTATTCGCGCGTGAGCGGCTCAAGGTAGGTGCGTTTAGCCAGCTCGGGATCGGTCATGATGGTCGCGGGGTTGGAATTGACCAGGATGACTTCGTAACCTTCGGCACCAAGGGCCTTGCACGCCTGCGCTCCCGAATAGTCGAATTCGCAAGCTTGGCCGATGATGATCGGCCCGGAGCCGATGATCAAGATTTTCTTAATGTCTTTCCGCTTAGGCATGGGTCCTGAGCCGCTCTCATTTGCGCGAGCTTCCTGGCTGGCGCCATTCTTTCATCATGTCCGTGAACTGCGTGAACAAATAATGCGAATCGTGCGGCCCCGGCGAAGCTTCCGGGTGATACTGCACGCTAAAGAGCGGCACTTTTTTGTGGCGCATGCCTTCGTTGGTGTGATCGTTCAGGTTGACATGCGTGATTTCCACGTCGCGCGAAGGAAGCGAATCGGGGTCCACGGCAAAACCGTGGTTCTGCGCGGTGATTTCCACCTGTTCGGTGAGAAGATTCTTTACCGGATGATTCGAGCCGTGATGGCCGAATTTCAGCTTGAAGGTTTTGCCCCCGAGAGCGAGGCCGCAAAGCTGATGGCCGAGACAAATCCCGAAGATGGGCACCTTGCCGAGCATTTTGCGGATCGTTTCGATGGCGTAGCCGATCGGCTCCGGATCACCGGGGCCGTTCGAAAGAAAGATGCCGTCGGGGTTCAACGCTAGCGCCTCCTCGGCGGAAGTTTGCGCCGGCACGACCCACACGTCGCAGTGGTGGTCCACGAGCAGCCGCAGAATGTTCTGTTTGATGCCGTAGTCGAAGGCCATGACGCGATGCCTATACCTGTCTGGCTTCGCATCGGACTCACCCATTTGCTCAGACCACGGCGAAATCGCCACCTCGATCGAGCCTTTGTCCCAGCCATAGGGTTTCGCGCAGGTCACGTGGCTCGCAAGCTCCTGGCCGGCCATTTTGGGCAACTGCTTGGCCTCGAAAACGACTTGGTCGGCGGGCGTGCCGTCGGTCGAAACGATGCCGCGCAGCGTCCCGGCGTTGCGAATGTGGCGCACCAGCGCGCGTGTATCGACGTCCCAAATGACGGGGATCTTGTGGCGGTTCAGGTAAAGCTGCGCGCTTTCCGAAGACCGCCAATTAGACGAGATTTGGGAGAATTCCCGGACAATCAGCGATTCGATGTACGGGCGCGCGGACTCTTCGTCTTCGAGATTAGCGCCAACATTGCCAATGTGCGGGTAAGTGAGGCAGACAATCTGCCCCGCGTAACTTGGGTCGGTGAAAACTTCCTGGTAACCGGTGAGGCTCGTATTGAAAACTACTTCACCGCCGCGGCGCGTAATGGCGCCCGCGGCACGGCCGTTAAAGAGGCGCCCGTCTTCCAGCGCGAGGGTCGCGGGTCGGTGCTGGACTTCTGTCAGTGGAGCCTCCTTGCGTTCTCATGCACATCGACATTTATTTGCTGCTCGCTTCGGTGCTCTCGAGCGAGCCGAAATGATCCACAGGCCAGTACGCAAAAACGGCGCGGCCATAAATGAACTGGCTCGGAACGGGACCGAAGACGCGCGAGTCGTTGGAGCTGATGCGGTGATCCCCCAAGACAAAAAAGTGGTCCTTGGGCACCGGCAGGGGCGCGAAGTCGCTGTTGTCTTCATATTGCGGCGGCACGTAAGGTTCGGGAATGACCTTGCCATTGACGTAGAGCACGCCCTGACGAATTTCCACGGTCTCGCCGGGCAGGCCCACCACCCGCTTGATGAATGATTTGCTGTGATCCAGCGGGTACCAAAAAACCACGACGTCGCCGCGCTGAATGGGCTCGAAGCGGTAAACGAATTTGTTAATGAAGATGCGTTCCTGGTCGGAGAGCAGCGGCGCCATGCTGGTGCCTTCGACTTTCACGGGCTGATAGAGAAAGACGATGATGACAAGCGCGAGGCCGATAGCGATGAGCAAGTCGCGCGTCCAGACGCGAATCTCTTTACGAAGCGTGTTTGCCGAGGATGCAGCGCCGCTCGCGGCGCCAGCGGACGCGTTCGCCAAGAGCGGGGAGGATAGGAGAGAATCCGGATTTTCCGGTGAGGTTACAGAGCCGCGCTGTTTCTGGTCCGAACGGTCCATCGTGGGTGCTTCTATTATTTATAGCATGGGCGTCGCGGCGCGCGCCAGTTGCGATTTTGGCATGTTGCGTAAAAAGCGCCGGGCGATGCGCCCCCTCCTGCTCGTGAGCTTTCTGCCAATCTCCGTAGCGGTTCGATGCCCGGTCGAGCTGTTTGGCTAAAATGCCAATGGCCCTTGATCCCAGCCAGATTCAGGATGGTCGGCCAGAAAGAGCATAGTTTAAAGAGGCCAGCGCGGCAATCACCGCCGTTTCCGTGCGAAGTATCAACCGACCGAGCGATGCCTCGCGGAAACCATGGGTCTGGGAGCGCTGGAACTCCGCGTCGGTCCAGCCACCCTCCGGGCCGATGGCCAGAACGACGGCGGCGGCAGCGTTTTGCCCTTCCAGGATGCCGCGGAGGGAGGGCGCTTCAGGACGTTCGGAAAGGAGGATTTTCAGGCGGCCGGAAGTCGATGAAAGGGCAGTTTCGAGCTTCATGAGCGGAGCGAGTTCCGGGATGCGCAGGCGTCGGGATTGCTGGGAAGCTTCCAGAAGAATCTTCTTCCACCGCTCCGCACGCTTGGGGGCCGCGGCAAGCAGGGATTTTTCGCTGCGAACGGCAACCAGCGGTACAATCCGACAGACGCCCAGCTCGGTAGCTTTTTCAAGCGCGAACTCGAAGGCGTCGAATTTTACGATGGAAAGAAGCAGCACCGTCTGTAAAAGGGGTTCGCGTGACGGCAACTCCTCCATCAGAGAGAACTCGACGCGGTCGCGTTTTACCTCTGCAATGCGCGCTAGCCAGACCCGCTTGCCGTCGCTCAGTTCGTAGAGCTGGCCGGGTTCCGCGCGCAAGACGCGGCCCAGATGGTGCGCCGTCTCGCCTGCCATAACGGCGCGGCCACCCACAAATTCGTCGACGAAAAAGCGCCGGCGCACCTCGAAATTCTATCGCACTACCCTTGGATTCGCGGGCCAAAAGCCTGCCTGGCAGCGCTTTGCGCCGCTGCCCGCGGAGCTAGGGAGCGTGAAATCCCGCTACCGCAGTACCATTTTGGAGCTTCGATTCCCTAGCCGAAGATGTCCTTGACCTTGTCGAAGATCGAAGAGCCGCGCTCGGCGGGTTTGTTTTCCACCTTCAACGTCGTGCCGAGCTGTTCCATCAATTTGCGCTGCTCGCGCGTGAGCTTGGTGGGCGTGAGCACACGAACGTGATAGTAGAGGTCGCCGCGGCCGCCACCGTGCGGATCGGGTAAGGCTTTGCCTTTGACGCGGAACACCGAGTCGCTTTGCGTGCCTTCGGGGATCTTAAGCTTCTCCTCGCTGTTCAGCCCGGGCACCTGAAGGTCGGTTCCGAGCGTGGCTTGCGCGATGCTGATGGGAATGGTGCAGTACAAATCCGCGCCGCGCCGCTCGAAGAAGGGATGCTGCTTGACTTCAAGTACGACGTAGAGGTCGCCTTTAGGGCCGCCGTTGGGGCCGGGTTCGCCCTCGCCGGCAACACGCAGGCGCGTGCCGGTATCGACGCCTGGTGGAATGCGCAGTTCAATGGTTTTCTCGCGCTCGATGCGGCCTTGTCCGTGGCACTCGGGGCAGCGCTCCTTCACGATTTGGCCTGCGCCCTGGCAAGAAGGGCACGTCCGGGTGATGGTAAAGAATCCTTGTTGATAGGCCAATTGGCCGCGCCCGCCGCAGGCGGAACAGGCAACCACGCCGGTGCCCTTCTTCGCGCCGGTGCCGTTGCAGGCTTCGCAGAATTCCTGGCGGGGCAGTTTGATCTTCGTGGCCACGCCAGCCGCGGCTTCCTCAAAGGCGAGCGTCATGTCGTAACGCAAGTCTGCGCCGCGCTGGGCCCGTCCGCGGCTGCGACGAGACCCGCCGCCACCAAACAAATCCTCGAAGCCGAAGAAATCGCCGAAGATGTCGTGGAAGTCCTGAAAAATGGTCTGGTCAAACCCCTGCCCGGCGCCGGCACCTGAGAGTCCGGCGTGACCGTAGGTGTCGTAGATCTGCTTTTTCTGGGGGTCGCTGAGCACGCTGTAAGCCTCCGTCGATTCCCGGAATTTCGCTTCGGCCTCGGTTTTGTTTTCCGGGTTGCGGTCCGGATGCCATTTCAGCGCGGCCTTGCGGTAGGCAGACTTGACCTCGTCGAGCGTCGCGGTGCGCGATACACCGAGCACTTCGTAGTAATCGAGCGGATTCCCTTTGGACATGGAAACTTCTCTCCCCCTTAGTTCACTAGTTCACTGCTTGTTTCGATGCGGGACTCGGATGGACCGCTACACGAACCATCGCGGGACGCAACACGCGCCCATGAAAGACGTAGCCGGGCTGAAACGTTTGCAGGATGACGCCGTCGGCATGCTCCGTCGTTTCGGTGCGGTCCATGGCCTGGTGGAGGTGCGGGTCAAACGGCTTTCCCAGGGGGTCGATGCGCTCTACGCCGAGTTTCGTGATGTTGTCCAGCAATTGCTTGTAGATGAGCTCGAAACCCTTGCGATAATTTTCGTATTCCGCTTCGCGATGCGCGGCGAGAGCATGCTCGAAACCGTCGAGAATCGGGATGAGTCCTTCGATCACGCGAGCCGTGGCGCGCTTAGAATCCTCAAAACGCTCTTTTTCGATGCGCTTGCGGTAATTCGCAAAATCGGCCTGGCTGCGCAGCATGGATTGGCGCAACCCTTCAAGGTCCGCCGTAAGTTTCGCCCTATCCGCGTCGGCTTTGGCCGAGTCCGCGTCGATGACCTTCGCCTCGGCGGCTTGCTCGAGTTCGGAGCTATCCACTTCCTTGTTGACATCCTTCTTGATGCCGACGTTCACTTCCTTCCCTTGTTTGTTACTCACCGGGGCACTTCTCCTGTTCTTCTGAATACAGAATTTAAATTTTACTCAGCGCTTCGCTGAAAAGCTGGGCCACGTAAGCCACCGCGGTCATGGCGCGCTCGTAGTGCATGCGCGTGGGGCCGAGGACGCCGAGCGAACCCTGCACGAGGTCGTTGCCCATGTAAGCGGCGCTGATGAGCGCAAGGTTGTCACCCGCTTGCGAAATCTCCTTGACGCCGATCAGCACGTGAACGGGCTCGGGCGCGTCGATGCATGCGTTTAAAAGCGTCACCAAGCGGTGTTTCTCCTCAATGGCGGCCAGAAGATCGCGGAGCTGCGCCTGGTCGGCAAAATCCGCTGTCCCCACGATCTGCGCGGTCCCTTCTACGTGAACTTGCGAGGCCGACTTGTCGTCGAGAACGCCGGGGTCACACAGGGAAAGCGCGTTCTGCGCAATTCCCTCGTAACGCTCGCGCTCGGCCGCCAATTTTTGCAGCAAGTCCGCGCGAATCGCTTCGAGGCTCCAGCCCGAATAGTGGCGATTCAAAAACTCGGCGGTGGCGTCGAGTTCGGCCTGTGTGAAGCGGCGGCTTGGCTGCAAAATCTTGTCCCGCGTTTTTCCTCCAGGAGAAATCAGCACAACGACTACGCGCCCATCCGGAAGCAGCCACATGCGCGCGTGCTCCAGAACCGTCTTGCTGAGCGGAGGGGAAACGACAATCCCCAGCCCGTTCGATACCTCCGCAAGCACGTGGCCCGCCCGCTCGGTGATTTCCGCGGCGGTTTTTGCGCCGCTCATCTCGCGCTGAATCCATTCGCGATCCGTGACGCTGATCGTCGCCTCCGAAGCAATCTCCTGGGCAAAGAAACGGTAGGCCGCGGCCGTGGGCACCCGTCCTGCCGAAGTATGCGGCTGGTAAAGAAACCCGCCGTCCTCGAGGTCGGCCATGACGTTGCGAATCGTGGCCGTGCTCAAAGTCTCCTCGAAGCCCTTGGAGATGGCGCGCGAAGACACCGGTTCGCCCGTCTCAATGTACGTGCGCACAATGTCCGCCAGAATCTGGCGGTTACGCCGTTCCTGTAGCGCGGCCGTTCTCAGGGCAGCACCATGCTCCGCATGACTGAACCCTCTATATCTATTGTAAAAAGTGTGTCAAGGGCGGTCAACGCGCATGTCAACGCGCACTGGCAGAAATGGTTCACGCGGGCCGCTTCAAGCGTTGTCGATTTGGGCGCGCTGGAGCTTGTCGGAATAATCGATGTAGATGGTCTTCCATTCGGTGAAGAAATCAATGGCGGCGATGGCGGCTTCGCGGTGGCCATTGCCGGTCTGCTTAGTGCCGCCAAAGGGCAGATGCGTTTCCGCCCCAATCGTGGGGGCGTTGACGTAGACGATTCCGGTGTACAGATCGCGTGCGGCCTGGAAAGCGCGGTTCACGTCTCGCGTGTAAATCGAAGCGGAAAGGCCGTAAGGCACGCCGTTCGCCACTTCAATGGCCTCGCTTAGGCTGCTGATCGGAATCACCGAAACAACCGGGCCGAAGATTTCTTCCTGGGCAATGCGCATGTTTGGCGAGCAGTCACCGAAGACCGTAGGGGCATAGAACCAGCCTTTGTCGTGGGCGCCGCCGGTTAGCCGGGTTCCTCCCGCAAGCAGTTTCGCGCCTTCGAGTTTGCCGATCTCCACGTAGGTCACGACCGTGTTTAATTGTTGCTCGTTGATGAGCGGCCCCATTTCGGTTGCCGGATCCCGGCCGTCTCCGACTTTTAATGATTTGGCGCGCTCTACGAACCGTGTGACGAACTCTTTGTAAACGCTCTTGTGCACGGCAATGCGGCTGGCGGCGGTGCAACGCTGGCCCGTGGTGCCGAATCCGCCCCAAATCGCGCCGTCAATTGCTAGATCGAGGTTCGCATCGTCCATCACGATGAGGATGTTCTTGCCGCCCATCTCCAGGCTGCAGTGCTTGAAATCGGGCGCGCAGGCTTCGGCGACGAGCCGGCCCACCGAACTCGATCCGGTGAAGCTGATGACCGGCACGGCTTTGTGTCGCGCGAGCGGCGCACCGGCATTGGGCCCGTCGCCGCTCACCAAGTTCACGACGCCTCGCGGCACACCCGCTTCGGTCAATACCTGTACGAGGTGATACGCGGAAAGCGGCGTATCTTCGGCGGGTTTCAGCACGACCGTATTTCCGCTGACCAGGGCCGGCATCATCTTCCACGAGGGAATGGCCATCGGGAAATTCCACGGCGTGATCATCCCGCAGACGCCGATGGGCTGCCGCACGCTCATGGCGAATTTGTTGGGCAATTCCGAAGGCGTGGTCTGACCAAAGAGCCGGCGGCCTTCGCCGGCCATGTAGTAGGTCATGTCGATGGCTTCTTGCACGTCGCCGCGCGTTTCTTCGAGGACTTTACCCATTTCGCGGGTCATGTCCTTGGCAAAATCCTCTTTGCGCTCGACGAGCAGCTCGGCGGCGCGGAACAGAATTTCCGCGCGTTTGGGCGCGGGTACCAGCCGCCATTTTTTGTATGCTTCTGCTGCCGCTTCTACCGCCGCATCGACATCTTCGTCGGTCGAGGCCACGAACATTCCCACCAACTCATCGCTGTTCGCGGGGTTGCGGTCTTCGTAGGTTTTGCCCGAGCGCGACTCCACCCATTCGCCGTTGATAAAGTTCTTGAAAATCCTTGGCGCTACTGCCGTGGCCATACTTCCTCCTGGTGTTTCACGCGGCTGCCGGATTTCGATCCGGGACGTTGCGGAAAGGCAGCGCGAGCCACTCGTCTGTCGAGACAAAAATGTTACCGTCGCCTCGCAACAGCGTCAAATCGGCATTTCTTCGCGCGCTGGTACTCTTGAATCGTTCTTTGGCGGAGCATAACTCGGGACGAGCGCGGAGGGGAAATGATAGGAGCCCGATTGTTCACCCGCCAAGAATCTCATCGCGAATGGGGGTAATCTAATGATGGCAATGAAACCGCCCACGTTCAAAGGTTGACTCGCTTGTTTCTTGGTGGAGGGGTCCCTCTACCTCATCGCCCTTGCGGCAGCGGCAATCGCTCGTCTGTGCAAACCCGCGCCTTAGCGGAGACAGCTCGTTCACGCGGTTCGGATGCGGGCAATCTCCTCGAGACCCCGCTCAGGGATTTCCTGTTCGCGGATGATGAACTTCTGCACCTTGCCGCTGGGTTGACGTTCACCTGAACCATTCCGGTGCGCGCGCAGGCGAGGAAAAGGAGAACCCACTCGACGCAACTGCTGGCCCATACCCCGATGCGCTCTCCGGACTCGAGGCCTAGGCCCACGCGCGGTTTCTTCGACACGCTCTTTCAGTTCGCGATAAGTGAGCCGGGCATTTTGATGGCGCACGACAAGAGCTTCGTGCGCAGGCAGCCGGCGAGCCATCCGCGACCGCGCTTCAAAGATGGTCTCTGCCCGAAGCGCGAGGTGAGGACCGCGCGAGTAGCTTAGCTCGGGCATTCAATCGCTATCGGTTGCGTATATCTACTTTTCCTAAAGGCCAGCCTGTCAAACAAATTCTCCGGCTGATTGGGACGCCTTGTCTTAACGGACGCCCGAGGCCTTCGTTTTATCCATTACGGCTTCGCCGCTTTTCATTACCCAGCGCACGTTGTTCAGGACCACGTTGATATCCGCCAGCGGATCGCCTTCGACGGCGACTAAATCAGCAAAAAAACCGGGCGCGACCGCGCCGAGCTCTTTTTCTTTGCCCAATAGTTCTGCGGCATTGCTGGTAGCCGTGCCGAGCGCCTGCTCGGGCGTCATTCCCGCTTTGACGAACCAGCCGAGTTCGCGCGTGTTTTGGCCAAACATCGTGTAAATCGCATCCGAGCCCATAGCGAACTTCACTCCGGCCTTGAACGCCTTGCGCGCGGTTTCCAGATTGCGCGGGATGAATGCTTGCAATTTTTCCTTGTAGCCTGGCGCGTAGCCGATTCTGTCCCCGTTGTCGATGTAGTAGCGGTTGTGATCAATCGTTGGGACGTAAAACGTGCCATGCTTCGCCATTTCCGCAATCGTGGCATCGTCCATGTCGGTTGCGTGCTCGAGGGAATCGGTTCCCGCCCGCACGGCGTCGCGTGCCCCGGCGGGCCCGTAGGAATGAATGGCGATCTTTTTGCCGAATTGGTGCGCGGTGTCGACGGCCGCCTTGATCTCCTCGTAGTTGTAGGTCTCGAAGCCGGTGACGTCATCATCCGTTCCTGTCGACGCATACATCTTGATGACGTCCGCTCCGGCGGCAATCTGCTGGCGCACCACGCGAAGCACTTCCGGAACGCCATCGGCGATTCCGCCAGCGGGGGGATGGAATCCCGGCTTGTAGGGAGTATTGGTAATGTACAGGCCATAGCCGCAAACGAACATGCGCGGGCCCACCATCTCGCCGCGATTGATCAGGTCGCGCATGGCCATATCCATATATTGATCCGAGCCCAGGTCGCGAACCGTGGTCACTCCGGCTCCGAGCGTGCGCAGCGCACCCTTGCGCGCAAGGAAAACCTCCACCGCCGGCGGATTGGCCGTTAGTTGCTTCAGCATCGGCTCGCCCGGCGTCTCGTCGGTGTACATCGTCATGTGGGTATGCACGTCGATGAGTCCCGGCAGCCCGGTGTATGGCGAAAGATCGATTACTTCCGCACCGGAAGGAATCGCCGCTCGGTCGCTCGTCACCGTCTTGATGCGGTCGCCTTCCACGATGACGATGGCGCTTGTCCACAGTTTGCCTTGGGCATCCCACAGCTTGCCGAAGCGCACCGCCTTGACGGTTTTTGCAACCTGCTTTGGCTGTGCAGACACGGGAGATAAGGCAACCACTAGAGCAAACAGGACCATCGGAAGGAGCAGACAAATCCGCCGCATGGCACACCTCCGCGGGGGCCTTTCCAGGCACAACCTGCGCTTTCTAATTCACTTCTCGCTGGAATGCAATGGCAAAGAACGCCGCACGACAGGCAACGAGGATGAGGTCTTGGAAGTGGAAGACTTAGTGATGGGGCTGGCCGGATTGCGTTGGAGGCGCAGTCAGCCTGGAAGCCGTGGTGGAATGCAGCGGCCGCGCAACGCCCGCGATCGGAGACCCAAGGCCCAACTGCTGAAGGCTCCGGGCATCGAGCTTGCCGGTCGGGCTCAGGCCATGAGCCTCCTGAAACTTCCTCATGGCCTCGGCGGTGGACTCATCCCATTTCCCGCTGGGTCTCCCCGTGTACGAACCGTCCTTTGCGAGCGCCTGCTGGATTTCCGTAACGCGTTCGAGAGTCGGGGCTTGCTGGCCGCGTTCCTTCCGTTTGGATCTCGAAGACTGTCTTTTGTGTGAACTGCTGTGCGCGGTGGAACCGGCAGCCTTCCTTCCGGCAGGCTTGGCTTGCACGGAGGGAGAAAACGCACCCAGCCCCGCTGCCAGCAGCAGCGACGAAGCCAGGTGCGTTGCCTTCTGAAGGTTCATGCGCATCGATCGGGTCGTGTCGCGTTATTGTTGATTGTCTGACGGGACTTTGCCGGACAGATAAACCGTCAGCATCCGGTCGCCATCCTGCCGGCGAAGAACCTTGAACACCACGTCGTCGCCGGGTTTCAGCTTGGACACCGCAGCCCGGTAGTCCGCGACTGAGTTGATCGGCTGGCGATTGATTTCGGTTATCACGTCGCCGCGAGTAAACAGAAGGTCTTCGGCGAACGACGCGGGTTCAACTTCCGACACGATCACGCCTTTTTGTCCTTCAATGCCCACGCGATGCCCGCGCTCCGGCGTCAGTTCTTCGACGTGCAAACCGAACTCGGTGGGAACCGCTTCGCCGGGCTGATCACTCATGCGGCCGGCGGTATTCGGGAAAACCCGCGTACGGTCCTCGACCGTGGCAGTGGCTTCTTTCTGCGCCCGGTCACGCATGTAGGTTAGCTTGACCTTGCTTCCAATCGGCGCTTCCGCGATGGGATTGACCAAGTCGTTGCCGGTCTTGACGGCATGGCCGTTCACGCTGGTGATGACGTCCCCGCCCTTCAGTCCAGCTTTTTCCGCCGGGCTGCCGGCCTGTACGCTTTCGATCACGACGCCGTAAGGCGCACCGAGGGATTTCAGGGTAATCGGGTTGGTGCTGATTTCTTCCTGGAAGCTCACGCCAATTGAGCCGCGGGTCACGCGCCCTTGCTTGATTATTTGATCGTAGACGCGGATCGCGGTTGTGGACGGCAGGGCGAAGCCCACTCCCTCATAGCCGCGGCTGCCCGTAATGATGGCGGTGTTGATGCCGATCACCTGGCCGGAGAGGTCGACCAGCGGCCCGCCCGAGTTGCCGGGGTTGATGGCCGCGTCGGTCTGCAAAAACCTCTGGAACTGCTGCCCGATGCCGCTGCGGTCCTTGGCGCTGATGATTCCGGCCGTAACCGTGGCTTGCAGTCCGAACGGGCTGCCGATGGCCAAAACCCAGTCGCCTACCTGCACACCATCCGAATTGCCCAGCTTTGCAGTTGGCAGTTCTTTGTTGGCGTCGATTTTAATCACGGCGAGATCGGTGTCTTCATCCGCGCCCACCAGCTTGGCGGTGTACCTCGCGGTCTCGCCGTTCAACTGCACTTGAATCTTGGTGGCTTGCTCGATGACGTGATTGTTGGTGAGGATGTAGCCGCGCTTGTCCACGATCACGCCTGACCCAAGGCTGCGGTCTGCTGGCGGGGGGCTGTCCGGCCGGCCATCGAAGAAGCGGTCAAAGAAATCCTGCATCGGATCATCTTGATCATAAGGCTGCGCCCGGCGCTTCCGCGCTTGCCGGCGCTCCAGCACCTGCGTCGTGGCGATATTGACCACCGCGGGCTCGACTTTGTTCACGATGCCCGCAAAAGTATTTGTCGCAGGAATGGGATCCGGCACCGTCAGCGTTGTCGCCGTTGTTCCCGGGAACCCAAATCCCTTCGTGGCGGAGACCCGACCGGAAACCACCGAGCCGATCAGGATTCCCACAACCAAGGTGAAGCCGACAAATGCTGCAGCCAGGATCTTGCGCTGGCGCGCCCAGTTCAACAGCTCCCTAACTTGATCTCCCATGTCCCCTTGCTCCTCTTCTGACTGGCGGCCGCGCCGGTGTAGAGTGTGTGCAGATGCTCTTCGACCAGAGTGGACTCATCGCCAAACATTCCGGGCAAACCCCCGTGCCCGTCTGGGTAGTATAACACTGTCATTTCTTCGTGGTTGCTGCCTTTCCGGGACGTCATCGAAGGATAACTACCCGGTTGGCGGAGAGAATCCCGCGTTTACCCATGCTCCATTGGACGCACGAACCCGCCAATTTGTTGTCAAGGGGCAGTGCGCTCGGCTCGCTCGGGGGGCCGACAGTGTAAATCGCTGGCGCCCAAGGAGTAATCTAAGCGGAATATCCGGCGAGCCGAAGCTTGTTGTTAACACTCGAGGCGTTCGGCGCGTCTGGAATCCCTGATGGAGTTGTACCCCGGATCAGGCTTGCGTGTGGGATACATCCTTGACCTTCGAGCGGCGAGCATGGAACGTCAGGCCGTGACAGGCCAGCCGATTACAGAAACCTGCGCGGACGACGTGCTGGTAAGCGCTGCGCGGGCGGGCGACCGGTCGGCCTTTGGCCTGCTCTATGACCGCTATGCGCGGATGGTACATGGCATTCTGCTCTGCCGCGTGCCGCCCCGCGACGTAGACGACCTGGTCCAGGAAGTCTTTTTGCTGGTGCTGCGCCAGCTTCATTCCCTGCGGGATATTTCGCGCTTTGGGGCTTGGCTCAGCACCATCACGCGCAATCGCGCCAACGATTATTACCGCAAGGCTAGTCCCGTGGATCGCGCGACCGACCCTGTCGCGGAAGAGCAGGCGGAAAGCCGCACGAATGATCATATCGTAGAGCAAGAGGCAGCCATGACTCTGGCTGTGCTGCGGACCCTGCCGGACACGTATCGCGAATCCCTCACGCTGCGGCTGGTAGAGGGGATGACCGGCCCGGAGATCGCGGCACGGATGGGACTGACGCATGGCTCGGTGCGAGTGAACCTGCATCGTGGGATGCAAATGCTGCGCGAAAAGCTGGCGGAGAAAGCGCGAAGCGCGGCGCAAAACATGGGCAAAGCATTGTAGCGGCGGCCCGCCTGCCGCGGGCAGGCTTTACGCCGCTCGAGCGCGACGGGCGCCGAACGAAGGAGTAGAACCAAGCGAATGGGCATGAGTGAAAGAGAGAAGGATCCTGCCATGAAAGAAGGTTACCTGTGGGACGGCTCGGGCGAGCCGGACCCGGAAGTACAGAAACTGGAAAGCTTGTTGCGGCGCTATCGCCACGACCAGCCCGCGCCGGCGTTTGATCCACTCGCTCAGGAACAACCTCGACCGCGAGGCTGGCGCTTCCCTGCATTTCGATTTTCCTTTCCGTTGGCCGCCGCCGCAGCCGTCGTTTTGATGAGCATCACGACATTCCTTGTTTTGCGCGCGAAGCAAGCGAACAGTCGAGGGCCCGCTTGGGAAATTGCGCGCATCGCGGGCGCGCCGCGGGTTGGCTGGCATGTGCTCAGCGCAAATTCGGAAACCGCGAAACTGAAGGTTGGGCAAACTTTGGTGACCGACAATTCTTCGCGCGCCAGCATTACGCTCGAAGAAACCGGCCGAATCGAGGTTGATCCTCAATCACGACTCCGCGTGATTGCAAGCCGCCTCGGCCACGAACGATTGTCGCTCGAGCGCGGAACCATTCATGCCACCATCTGGGCGCCACCGGGAGAGTTTGTTGTGGACACGCCTTCCGCAGTGGCCGTGGACTTGGGATGCGTTTACACGCTGCAAGTGGATGATTCCGGGGCGGGACTGCTGCGTACGACGATGGGCTGGGTTGGCTTCAAGCTGAATGGCCACGAGTCGTTCATCCCCGCTGGCGCAGTCTGTCGAACGCGTCCCCAAATTGGGCCAGGTACGCCGTACTTTGAGGACGCCTCGCCTGCCTTCCGCGATCGATTGACGAAATTTGATTTTGCGAAGGTCACGCCCGAGGAGCGCCAGGCGTTGCTCGAGATGTTGCTGACCGATGCGAGGAAGCAAGATGCGCTGACGCTCTGGCATTTGCTTTCTCGGGTGAGCGATCGGGAGCGCCCCAACGTTTATGATCGTCTTGCTGCGCTTGCTCCGCCACCCATGGACGTTACGCGCGAAGGCGTTCTGCGCCTTGACCAGAAGATGTTGGATTCCTGGTGGAATTCGCTGGGCTACGGGGATGTTTACCTGTGGCACATGTACGAGCGCACCTGGTCAGAGCGCTAAGGAACAGTTAACAATACACGAAAAGGAAGCGTCTCCTGTTCTGAAGTTCGAACACGCTCGAATCGAACGCCCGAAAAGGAGACAAGACAAAATGAAAGCAAAGAAAGAAATTGGGCCATTCAGACATTTCTTCGCCGCTGCCGCGGCGGTGCTGCTTTTTGCAAATGCAGCGCTAGCGGGACCGCCGCTCGTCTGCCATGTGTTTGAAATTGGCCACGCCAAATCGCTGCCGCTGGCCAGCCACAGCTGGAATCTCAGCGGCTCGGAGAATTACGATACAAAGAATCTGGTGAAAGACACCCTGGACACTCTTGCACCGCAAACGCCGGTGCTCGTTCGCATGGAAACGCTTCGCCGCGCAACTCTCTATGCGCGCAAAGATCCCATCGCGGCGAAGGAACTGCTCGCAAAGCTTTACTCCCGCGCCAGTTCCGCGGAATCTGCGGGCCACGCCGACGCGCTCGCGTGGTTCGACGCCGGCTACGTTGTGGAAACCTACAAGCAGTGGATTGGGAGGGATTTGCCGCACATGACTGACGGCATGCCCATGGACGCGAACCCGGCCGCGGGAGTGGATGGTTACGCCATGGTCAAGAAGGCCATCGCGCTTCGCGGCGATGACCCGCAAATGGAATTTGCCGCCGCGCTGATAACTCTGTCTGGACCTCGCGACGAGCATGCCCAGCACGCGCAAAAAGCGATCGCGGGTGCCAAGATGGATGCCCTGCTCGCACAGAATCTCGCCACGCATTTCCTCGGCGGCAAGGAGCAGACCGTGTCGGAAATGCTCGCGAAGGGTTCGACTACGAAGTGATGCAGGTCCTTGCCGAGATAAGTGGGCGGCCAGGGGAAATCCGCCATCCAGACCGTGCCGCCATCATGCAGATGGTCCGGGCATCTGGATGGCGGACCCTGTACTTTGCGTGACCGAGCCAGGCCCTCCTGACTCTTTGACACAACAGGGAAGCTGGTTCTCGTATGGAAATTGTGGGATAGCCTGACGCAACGATGGGAGTCTAGCAAAGTTCAAAGATCTTGACTTTGGCAGTGATTTGCGGCATAAAAGGAGTAGCTGCGGTTGCGGCGACACGTGGCGATTTAGGGCAACTTGCTCCACGTAAAAAACTGCTAAAGAGCTGGCAGAGTTTCTTAGAGACCCTCCGAGCACTTTGGCACGGAGGGTTTTTTCATTTTGCCCTCCTTGCTGCCCGAATCAATTCTCCTTCGCGTGTTTCCTTCCGTAGCAGCCGTGGTTTGAGCCGGAAGCCAGTCAGCGCATGCGAGAGCAGCGTTGCCCTTCGCCGCCGAGTGCCGATCACGGAGTGCTGCAAACTAAGGAATCGCTCCCATGTCTCAAGACTCGCTCTATCAGTTGCGCTGCCGCGAATGCGGCAAAACCTGGGGGAACGTGCCCCGTTCTTTTTGCGAAGACTGTTTTTCGCCGCTTGAAGTCGCCTACGATTACGATGCGGTCGAGAAAATTGCCCGGCGCGAAAACCTTTCCCGCCGGGCATTCAACATGTGGCGCTATTCCGAGCTGCTGCCGCTGACCGAGGATTTCGCCGCACGAACGGCCATCGGCGGGACGCCGCTCGTTCGCTCACAGAAGCTCGCTCGGCAATGGGGCTTGAAGAATCTTTATCTGAAAAATGATGCGGTGTGCTTCCCTTCTCTTTCCTTCAAGGATCGTGTGGTTGGCACGGCGTTAGCGGCCGCGCGACGCTTCGGATTTGAAACCGTCGGCTGCTCTTCGACCGGGAACCTTGCTAATGCCGTGGCCGCACAAGCTGCTCAACACGGCTTTGACGCCTGCGTGTTCATCCCCGCGGATCTCGAACCGGCAAAAGTGCTGAATACCGCGGTTTACGGTGCGCGCATCGTGCGCATCAACGGAAACTACGACCACGTCAATCGCCTGTGTGCGCAGATTGCCGACCGGTATCGGTGGGGCCTGGTCAACGTGAACCTGCGACCTTACTACTCGGAAGGCTCGAAGACGCATGGCTACGAAATCGCCGAACAGCTGGGATGGAAGCTGCCGGACAACGTGGTCGTGCCCATGGCGGGCGGCTCGCTCATTACGAAAATCGCGAAGGCCTTCAAAGAGCTGGTCACGCTAGGCTGGGTCGAGGACAAGCCGGTGAAGTTCTTTGGCGCGCAGGCGACCGGCTGCTCGCCAATCTCCGATGGCGTAAAGCGTGGCCTGGCGCGCTTCGAGCCGCAGAAACCCAACACCATTGCGCGTTCGCTGGCGATCGGCAATCCCGCCGACGGCCCGTTTGCCATGAAGCTCGTCCGCGAATCCGGCGGCTGGGCGGAAGACGTTTGCGATCGGGAAATCGTGGACTCGATCAAGCTGCTGGCCGAAACCGAAGGCATTTTCACCGAGACGGCCGGAGGAGTCACCGCAGGGGTCACGGAAAAACTGATCGGGCAGAACCGCATCAAGCCCGATGAAACCACGGTGGTTTCGATTACTGGGAATGGGTTGAAGACGACCGACGCGATTGCCACTGAGTTTCCTGCGACGGAAGCGATTGCGCCGCGGCTGGAAGCGTTTGAGGCTTATCTGGACGCGCACATTGGGGCTGCGGCGGCAGCAAAGGCTTAGGCAGCCATGAAGAAGCTTTTGACAGAAATATCGGGACTTGTGCGCTGAAAGTTGAGAAACTGAGGACCAAAAAATCTATTGGACGAAGGAGCTTTGGACTTATGCCAGTTACGATTGAAATCCCCACCGCGTTTCGGCGCTTCACGGACGGCGCCCCACGAGTGGACTGTAGTGCTTCGACCGTTGCGGAAGCGCTCGATACGCTGACCAAGCGATTTCCAGGCCTCTCGCGCCACGTCCGCGACGACAGCGGGCAAATCCGCCAATTCCTCAATATTTATCTCAATGAGGAAGACATCCGCTTCCTCGGCGGAGAATCCTGTGCTCTACGGGAAGGCGACCGCGTGCTGCTCGTGCCCTCGATCGCAGGTGGTTCCGAAGGCTGCTAGTTTTCTCTTCCCGCAGGTCGCTCGGCGGGCGCATCTCCCGCGAACACCGCCCAACCCTCCGATTCCGGAAACATTTTGGCGGGAGACTTCGTTCTATCCTGTGACGGCGGAAGGAGTGTGTCCATGCGTAAAGCCAGCTGCTTTCTTTCCCTGCTATCCCTGGCGGTTTTCTCGACTCCGCCACTCACGGCACAATCCAAGAAGATGGAGGCGACAGACCTCCCAGAGCATCCCTTTCAGGTGGACTATCCGTCCGGCCGCCAACTAAGCCTTCGCTTGCGATCCGGCGACGTCCGCGTGGTGGGCAAGGCGGACAACCAGATTTCGGTCCGCCTGGAGGCCCGTGACTCGGAGAGGGCCCGAGAGGTCAAAGTATTCTTCGAGCGGTTCGACAACTCAGCCGAACTGCGGGTGTCGGGCGGTCCCAGAAACGACCTTCGAATCATCGTAGAAGTGCCAAAAAACACCGGGCTTTTTGTTCGCATGCCCGCCGGTCAACTGGAAATCAGCGACATCACCGGAGACAAGGATGTGCAGCTTCACGCCGGTGAGTTGATTCTTCACGTGGGCAACCCAGCCGATTATTCCCGCGTGGATGCATCGATAACCAGCGGCGGTCTGGAGGCGCCGCCCTTTCACGAGGACCACGGCGGACTGTTTCGCTCTTTCCAGAAGACCGGAAACGGCAAGTACCGGCTTCATGCCCACGTAGGGGCAGGCGACCTGACGCTGCGTTGAGTGTTTCTCCCTATATTTTCAGTCGGTCGCCGCAACCTTTTGAGGAAGGAAGTGTTTATTTAAGTATGAGGCTTCGATTACTCATCTACGCTGTGGCTTCGCTGGTGTTGCTGGCCTTTTACGCCCCGGCGCGAGCGATTGCGTCCCTCTTCTCTGACTGGCAAGACATTTAGAGATTCCCTTCCTCCCAAACCTGTGCGGTGTGTTTGATCGCTTACCAAGAGTGGGGCGGTGCTCTGGCCCCTGCAACGACATTAAATCCGCGGGGTTTCCCAGCGCCGCGTTTGCTGAGAACGGAACATGGCTTCGATCACTGCCATGTTGGCAATGGCGTCTTCCAGGGGCACGGGTACTTCGCTGCCCTCACGGATCGCCCTCGAAAAGGCATCGCCTTGAATGGTGTACTGGTCGCAAGTCGGAATGGTTTCCACTGTGATGCCGCTTCCCAATACGTCCTTGCCGTCGTCGATCAGAATCTCGCACGGACGGTCATTCGGCGCATTGAAAGGAATTTTGATTTCAATGCGCCCTTCGGTTCCCAGGAACTGCATGCGCTGATAAGGAACCAGTTGTGTGCTGCAGGTGAATATGGAATGCCCCGAGGGAAACTCCATCATTGCTGAACTCAAGCGGTCCGTGCCAAACTCCGGATCTGCCTCGAGCAGCGCAACCACGCGCAAGGGCTCTTCTCCCAAGATCCAGCGCGAGATCGTAATCGGATAGCAGCCAATGTCCAGCAAGCCTCCGCCACCCCATTCCGCCACATTGCGCACGTTTTGGGGATCGCGGTTGAAGTAGCTGAACGCGCCGATCGTCGAGCGCAGCTTTCCGACAACGCCTTTGCTAATTAGATCCCGAACTCTCACCCATTGGGGATGCGTCTTGACCATGAAGGCTTCGCCGATCTTCACGCCCGTGCGGTCGCGCGCCGCAAGCAAGCTCCTGGCTTCGCGGACGGTCAAGCCGATAGGCTTCTCGCACAGGACATGCTTCCCTGCCTCAGCGGCTTTGATGGACCAGGGCACATGCAAATGATTGGGCAGCGGGTTGTAAATAGCTTCAATTTCAGGGTCTTGGAGGAGTTCCTCGTAGGAACCGCAAGCTTTGGCAATATCGAACTTCGTTGCCGCCTCGTGCGCTTTGCGCGGATCACGCGAGGCAATGGCGGCGATTTCGCTCCAGCTGCCTTTCTGCATTGCGGGAATCACTTTCTTCACCGCGATTCCTGCCACCCCCAGCACACCCCATTGGACCTTCTGTCCGCTCACACGCTCTCCTCTTGTTGTCTTGGCATCCGATTACTGGCTTGCGCTTGTAGCGTACGGGCTTTCCGCGCGATATCGCTTTTCAAATTCTTCCTTGGTGCAAACCGTCTTCAAGTCCGTAACCCGGTCGATGCAAAGGATTCCGTCCAGATGATCAATTTCGTGCTGAAGCAGCTCGGAAAGGTCGCGGAGCTCTCCGGCGCGCACTTCGTGCGTTGTTCCCTGCAGGTCTTGATATTGCACAGTGACTTCGCGATTCCGCTCTACTTGCATGAAGATGGACAAGAAACTAAGGCAGGCGTCCCACACGACGATGCGTTCGGCGCTGCGCTCGATAATTTTTGGATTCACGAGAGGCCACGGGTCTTCGCCGGGCAGGCGTAAAAAGATCACGCGCTGCAAAACTCCAATTTGCGGCGCGGCGATTCCTCGTCCATAGCCGGTAGTCTTGCGCCAAGAGGCAAGCGTGTCTTCAAGGTCCTCGACCAGCGCGCGAATTCCCGGGGCAGAGGCATCCTGTACTTCTTTGCACATCTCGCGCAGGACGGGGTCCCCAAGTTGTCGAACCTTCTGGACCGCCATTGCCTTACCTCCGTTGCGCTTTGACGATACCGCGATTCTTGACCTGCGAAAAGGCGCATCCTTTGGTATGATCTGGCCCGCGGCCAGCTCATGGGACGGCTGACGCGGCAAAACATCCAAGGAGGAGATATCGAATGCGAAGAGGACTTCTGGTCCCGGTATTCGGGATGATCGTTCTCGGCGGACTCGCCTTCCTGAACCGGCTGGCTGCGCAGGAGAAAAAGGACGCCATGCCCGAACCCACCGTCAAGGTAGGGGATGTGGCTCCGGACTTTACGCTGCGCGACACGCATGGCAAGGAAGTGTCACTGCATGATTTCCGCGGCAAGAAGAGCGTGGCGCTGGCGTTTTATGTTTTCGCCTTCACCGGTGGTTGAACGAAGCAAATGCAGAACTTCCAGCAGAACCTGGCGAAGCTGGAAGCTGCAGACACCCAAGTATTGGGTGTGAGCATGGACAGCCCATTCAGCAATGGCGCGTGGGCGGAAAAAATCGGCGTGACCTTCCCGCTGCTGAGCGACTGGGGCGGCGAAGTCACCAAGGAATACGGGCTCTACAATCCGAAATACAAAGCGGCGCGCCGCATCAATTATTTGATCGACAAGGAAGGCAAAGTCGTCGAGATGCAGATCGACAGCGAGGCGATCGATCCCACGAAGATCGTTACGCTCTGCGAACGCCGCAAATCCGAAAAATAGACGGGCGCCCGAACTGGACGCAGATCCCCCGACCTGAAATGCGAGTCCCCGCCTTGCGCTGGTCGCGGGTGCTCGGGCGCTCTTCACTGCGATTTGCACCCCAATACGAGAGTGCTAGAATTCTCAGTGAACCGCCATGCCACCGAAAACGCTCTATCAAAAAATCTGGGATGACCACGTTGTCTGGGAAGAGCCGGGAAAGCCAGCGCTCATTTACATTGACCGGCATTTAATCCACGAGGGCACATCACCACAGGCGTTTGCGGGCCTGCGCGCGGAAGGCCGCAAGGTGCGCCGGCCGGATCTCACTTTCGCGGTGATGGACCACTCCGTTCCGACCAAGGATCGCACGCTGCCCATTCTGGATAACGACGCCAAGCTGCAATTTGAAGCGCTAGAGAAGAACTGCCGCGAATCCAGCGTGCGTTTGTTCGACATGAACAGCCGCCACCAAGGCATCGTGCACATTATCGGCCCGGAATTGGGCATCACGCAGCCGGGTCAGACGATTGTTTGCGGCGACAGCCATACGTCCACGCATGGCGCGTTTGGCACGCTGGCGTTTGGGATTGGCACGAGCGAAGTAGAACACGTGCTCGCCACGCAGTGCCTGGTGCAGGCGCGGTCGAAGACGCTCCATATCCTGGTGAACGGGAAGCGGCCGAAAGGCGTCACCGCGAAGGACATTATTCTGACGATCATCGGGAAAATCGGGATTGCCGGCGGGACGGGTCACGTTGCGGAATATGGCGGCGAAGCCATTCGCGCGCTCTCGATGGACGGCCGCATGACCGTTTGCAACATGAGCATCGAAGGCGGTGCACGCGCCGGAATGGTCGCGCCGGATGACACCACGTTCGCGTATCTCGAAGGCCGGGCGTTTGTGCCGCGCGGCAAGGCGTTCCAAGAAGCGGTGGAACGGTGGAACCAGCTGCGCACGGACGATAGCGCACAATTTGACATGACCGTCGAGCTGCAAGCCGAACAGATTGCTCCGCAGGTCACTTGGGGCACGAATCCAGGCATGGTTACCAGTGTGACGGCCCGTGTTCCCGACCCGCGCGAATTCAAGGATCCCAACGATCAGAAGGCTACGGAAAGCGCACTGAAGTACATGGGGCTGAAGCCCGGTACGCCGATTGTGGACATTCCGGTGGATCGCGTGTTCATCGGTTCGTGCACAAATTCGCGGCTGGACGATCTGCGAGCTGCCGCGCATCTCGTTGCGGGCAAACACGTGGCGAAGAACATCAAGCAGGCGCTGATCGTGCCGGGTTCGCGCGGCATCAAATCACAGGCGGAAAAAGAAGGGCTCGACAAAGTCTTCACAGCCGCGGGCTTCGAGTGGCGCGATGCGGGTTGCAGCATGTGCATCGGCATGAACGCGGACGTTCTGCCGCCGCACGAACGCAGTGCCAGTACATCGAACCGCAACTTCGAAGGCCGGCAAGGCAAAGACGGCCGCACGCACCTTGTCAGCCCGGTGATGGCCGCCGCCGCGGCCATCGCTGGCCATTTCGTCGATGTCCGCGAATTCGATGTCGCGCACGTGGAATAAGCCCTAGTGGACCAAGACCATGCTTGAACTTTCCGGAAGATCTCCTGCCAAAGCTTGGGCAGAGCTGGCAGCTAGGTGGACGAACACCGCAAGACGAAAAGTCTTAGCTGGGACGATTATCTTCGGTCTCGGCGTGCTTCTGCAGCCTGTCCGGGGCTATGGTGATTCTCTGCTGGGCGTGCACACTAAGGCTGCTGAGCTCGTCCTGATGGTATTTGGCATCTTGGTTCAATTTTGGGGTCGTGTGGATCAGAACTACCACGCAAGCCCTGGGAAAACCTGAGAACTGAAAACAAGGAGGCGCTCATGGGTGGAACACTCAACGCAGCTTTTCTCCTTGGGGCAGTGGGCATTGCGGCTGCCCTACCCATCAACAAAACTTCTGATGATGCGGAACGCGCAGCGATTCAGAGAGTCCTCGATGCGCATGGAAGCGCGTGGACAAAGGGCGACGCCGTGGCTGCTGCGTCTGCGATGACGGAAGATGCGGACTGGGTTTCAGGTGGCGGCGAGGTATACGAAGGAAGAGCGGCCATCGAGGCGGCTCATCGGGAATGGCTCAACGGCGCCGCAAAAGGCACGCGCCGTGGTCACCCTGGAACGCCAAAGATCGGGTTTATCCGCCGTGATGTGGCAATCGTACATGGCGACAGCTATATGGGCGGCCTTCGCGATGAGCAAGGCAAGGCGTTGCCGCCTTCTTTTTCGAGATATACCGCAGTGCTGGTAAAGGATGGGGAAAGTTGGAAGGTAGCGGCCTTTCGTTCGCTGCCGCAGCTCAAATCCAAGCTGACGCCGGCGGACATGCATTAGAATCAGAGAATGATTGGGAGAGTGCGAAAGCATGCAGCCATTTTCAATGCATACAGGACTCGTCGCGCCGCTGGACCGCGTTAATGTGGACACGGACCAGATGGTGCCGAAGCAATTTCTGAAGGCGCTGACGCGCGAGGGCTTTGGCCGCATCTTGTTTTACGACTGGCGATACCTGCCCGGCGAGAAGGCGAATCCCGAATTCGTGCTGAATTTTCCGCGCTACAAAGGCGCGTCGGTCTTGCTGGCGCGCGCGAACTTCGGCTGCGGCTCGAGCCGCGAGCACGCGCCCTGGGGCGTGAAGGACTACGGCTTCCGCGTTATCATCGCGCCGAGTTACGCGGACATTTTTTACAACAATTGCTTCAAGAACGGGATTCTGCCCGCTACGCTGTCCGAAGACCAGGTCGAGGAGCTCTTCCAGCGCACGGAAAAGGAAGAAGGCTATTCGCTTACGGTGAATCTGCCGAACCAGGCCATCGCCGACAAGCACGGCCTCATGTTTAAGTTTGAGATCGCTCCGTCACGCAAGGAGGTTTTGCTCCAGGGTCTCGACGATATCGGCACTACCATGCAACACGCCGCTGCCATCGACTCCTACGAAAAAGCCCACACCGCCACTGCCACCATGTACGATCCCGTCGACGTCAAGTACTACTCCAACGGCCAGTAGCAGGCCAAGATCGAGAGATTGCCGCTAAGATGAAAAAAGGGGAAGGCATTTTTTGCCTTCCCCTTTTTTGCAGCGGACGTCGTACGTCGCTGGAGGAATTAGAAGCTGACCCGGATGCCAAACTGCTGCTGACGAGGATTGTTGCCCTGTGAACCGGTCAGGCCAAAGTTCGCCACTCCAGCCGTTAGGTCGAGACTCCCATTGTAGAACACAGGGTGGTTGAAGACGTTAGTGACGACGTACTGGAAGTCGAAGCCGACACGCTCATAGACCTTGACATTCTTCGTCACTCTCACATCCATGTTCCAATATCCGAAGCCTCGGATCTGTCCGACGCCGCCAGTGCCCGTATCCAAGCCCAGGATCGGATCTCGGGCCGTGGCGAAGACAGCTGCCGGGTCCGCAAACATGTTGAACGCTCCTCCGCCACTAACCTCGTGGAGCGTGGAGCCGTAAGGTGGTTGCTTCGTGAAGATGCACTGTTCGTTGGTGAAGAAGTTGCGGCCATCTGCCGAGCCGAAAGCTTGGGCGTTGGTATTGGTGTAGCAATAGACCGGCGCACCGCTACCATAGGCGAAGACTGGCGCAACCGACCACCCGCCCAGGAGTCGCCCGACCGCACCGCGCTGTGATTTGTAGTACGGGTCATCAATCAACGCATAGACGTTGTAGACGAACTTCCGATCGAATGCCTGCACGCCATACATATTGTCAAGGTTGAAGGGATCGTTCGGAGTGTACTCGCTGGTGGCCTGAACGAAAGCCCCCGTGCCGAGGGCCTTGCTGTAGGTAAGGTTCTGCTGCAAGGTCACATTGTGCCAATTGGTCATCTTAAGCGAAACGAAGGCGCCGTTGTAATTCCCGTGGCCGATGCTGGCATTTGCGCCAACGCCGCTCGAGAGCTGGCCGTTGCTTCCGAATGCTGAAGTGAGAAGAGGGCTATTCAGCATGCTGCGGGGGAAGTTAAAGCCGGGCACGGTCGTGCCGTTGGGTCCGCCGCCGAGGCCGCCCTTGTCCAGATTCGACCACAAGGTCCAGACTCGCTGCCGCCGGAAGCTGCTGAGCTGTTTGGTAACTACCGCCTCAGTGCAGCTCGCAAAACCCGTGCAGAAGCCGGTTCCGGACAGAGCTGCCTCAAAGAAGGGCTGGGGCGTGATATTGGCGGGCGCTGTGGTGATGTTAATGCAAGTCGTGTAGGACGATGTGTCGCAACCCAGCGAGTGTTCGACGCCCGCATAGGCTTGGGCGAAACTCTGTCCGCCCAGGGTCATCATGTACGGCACAGCGTTGATGTTGACAGGCTGATACTCGTGAGTGATCCTCCGACCGATGTATCCCACTTCCAAGAGAACCTTGTTGGTCAACTGGCGCTGGATGGTGAAGTCGAAAGAATCAACCACGTTCGGCCGGAAGCGCGTATCCAGAGCTTCGCCGGCGGCCGCCGAGACGCTGTTAATGCCTGGGAAGGTCGGTTGAGGAAGCGTCTGAGACGCGGCCGGAATCGGAGCAACGTTGCCATCCGTTCCAATGCGAAATGCATTTGCGGGGGTCAGAGCCGTGCTGCCAGCAGGCACAGTGCAAGTTCCATCCATATTGTTATTGCCGCATTGGACCGGCTGGATAAGCCCGGTTCCCAGCAGCGGCACGAGTACGAGGTCCACGCCGTTGAGTCGTCCATAGACGCGGCTGTAGCCGCCACGAATGACAGTTCTGTTGCCCCCAAATGCCTTGCCCAAGAAGCCCTCGGTAATGTTGGGGTTCCAGGCCGCGGCGAGGCGGGGGCTGAATGAGCCATAGAAGGGCAGATACGGGTACTTCTGTCCGCCGCCGGTGTTGCCTACAAGAGCAAAGCCAACCACGGGATTGTAAACCTGTCCCTGTAGCGCGGCAGCCTTCCTGGCATTGAGGTAGGCCATTAGGTCAAGCTGCTGACCCGCACCATCCACCAGTTCTATCTGCTTGCCATTCTTTTCGACAGGCGGCATCTCGAGCGTCCAGCCTAAACCATACGTCAGCGTGAAGGACGCTATCGCTCCAGTAGACGTTGTAGTAAGGGATCGTGCTCTGGTCGAAAGCATGCGTAAGCGGTGGATTCAAGGTCAGGTTCGGGCCCGAGCGTGTGTAAGCGACTTGCGAGTCCGTGACAATGCCGAGAACGGCGGAAACGTCGCGAGCCCATTGCGTTGAATCCACGCCAGCAGGATTGGTGCCGGAATAGTCTATGAGGCCGCCACCGCTCCCATCCCCGAGCTGATACGTCGGCGTATAGTTGATGCCCCCGCCATTGTCGGAGCGTTGGTGCCAGTTGTAATTGTGCTGATAGGCGCCGCCAAAAGTGAAGAGGTGGCTGCCCTTCAGCATGGTGACATCGTCGCGGAAGAACCTATCCTGTCCATCCCAAAAGCGCGTGCGGACGGACTGGGTGTTCACATTGTACGGAGCGAGCACCGCAGTGCCGGTCTCACCGAAGGGCTCTAGTGCGCCGCCTAGCTGGGAGAACTGTGGCGGACCTTCCGCGTCCTGCCAAGACCAGAAATTGCGGAGATAGCTGAAATGGAAATCGTTGGTGGTGTTGGAGGTGATGTTGGTGGTCAGCCCTGCCACGAAGTACCAGGGCTGCTGGGGACGGTGGCTCACGAGGGCGGGAGTGCCCAGCTTGTCGCCAGGAAAGAAACCTCCGATATCAGTCTGCGAAGTGGATGATCGAACTAGCTTGTAGTAGCGGTAACTAGCATTGAAATGCCATTTTGCACCGAAGTCATGGTCCAGGCGAGCCACGCCGAAATGGGACGTGTAGGGACTTGACGCATTACCCCTGAATCCTCCCTCGTTGACACCGTCGCAGTAGGTGGAGCCAGCAAATCCGCCGCAGCCACCACCACTCGTCTCATTCGGAAGAGGCATGTACTTGGTCCACATCTGCTGGACCAAGGAGTTGATTCCGATGCCACGGGGATCACACGCAGCGGTTCCGCTCGGACCGCAATTGGTCCCGGTGTTCAAATTGAACACCGTGGGAACTGGCGGGTTTGCCGTAGAATCCGCTTGGCATGCGGCGTTGCACACGTTCAAGGTAAGAATCCCCGCGCGCATGTTAGCGGATGGCACCACCCTCTCTATCGTTGTAGAGCCGGGCCACCAGAACCCTTCAAAATTGGCAAAGAAATAAGTCTTTCCGCCCAATAGGCTCTTTGGAATGATCGGTCCGCCACCAGCGGCGCCCATGCGGTTGTAGTGATAACTAGGTAGAGGCGTACCGGCCGCGTTGTTATCCCAGGTGTTGGCATTGAGATTGTTGTCGAAATAATATTCGTAAGCGGTGCCGTGCCAGGAGCTGGTACCGCGCTTGGTGACAACCTGGACCTCTGCGCCTGCGGAACTGTTGAAGTCCGCAGTTTGATTCGCGGTGTTAACCTTAAATTCTTCAATGCTGTCGAGTGGCGTCGGCATTACGCCCGTGGGAGCGCCACCAATGGAGTTCGCCACGATGCCACCGGTAGGATCGCCGGCAAAGCTAGGCGTATAAACCTGCATACTGCCATCCATATCGTTGGTATTTTGACCGCCATCGAGCAGAAACGTGCTCTGGTCGACCACAGCTCCGGCCACACTGCCGTCAGGCGACACTCCCGGTTGCAAGGTCACGAACGTGCTACTGTCCCGGCCAATCGAAGGCAATGACTGCAAGAGATCACCAGCGACGGTGCTGCCCACCGTGGCATTCAGGTTCTGCAGTTCAGCGCCGGTGGCGGTGACTTCCACAGTTTGACTCACCGACCCGAGCTCCATGCTAACGTTCAGCGTGAGCACCGTCCCAACCGTCACTTCCTGTTTGGTGAACTTCGTCGCTCGGAATCCAGACTTGCTGATGGTCACGTTATAAATTCCGGGAACAATGTTCGCGAAGAGATATCTTCCCGTATCGTTGGTCACGGCTGTTCGTTCCGTGCCGGTCGCGGTGTCAACCAATGCCACGGCGGCGCCTACAACCGCTGCGCCCGACTGATCTGAGACTGTACCGGAGACAGTACCGGTATTCGCAGCCTGCCCCATGGCCACCGGTGAGAACACTGAGAATACGAAAAGGAGAGAAGCACACAGACAACAAAACCCAAGAGCCGCTCGCTTTGCTGACATCCTACCACCTCCTGAATGAACCACTCGGATCCCCAGGGAACATGTCTTATGAACCAAACTTGAGGACCTAAAGATAAACTGCCCCTTGTGCATCACACGAGCAACTTCGCTACCAACCGGCCCAAGGAACACAAAAGCAATGAATTCTAGACTTTATCTAAACTTTATCTAAACCCGCTGCAGATTTCAGGGCAACCACATCCTATGAGAGATCATATTTTTCTACGAACTTCCATAGAAAACTGATCGCCCTAATCGTGGTGGCTATATATCGTGCGGCTTGGGCTCTGTCAACATAAATTCCGCATTAGGCACTGCTAAATCCTCGCTAAAGCAGACGAGATGTTTTGCGGCGGGTCTCAAATGGTTATTTAGTTACAGTACTCGAAATGCTGACGGCACACCTCAGTCGAGGCGACCTTTTAACTTTCAAAGTTGCAGCATTACTGCGTGTCGCGACGTATCTGCGATAGCGTAGTGCTAGCTGCCTTGATAGACCGTTCGGCCCCCAGCTACGGTCCGCAGTACGCGCTCTTTGGTGTATTGCGCAGGTGGGATTTTAGTCAGGTCGTCGGAGAGGACGATGAAATCAGCGTATTCGCCAACCTTTAGCTCGCCCTTCTTCCCTTCCTCGAACTGCGCATACGCCGAGCCTGAGGTGTAGGCGCGAAGGCAATCTTCGAGCGAAATTTTCTCTTGAGGCTCCCAGCCGTGTCTCGGCCCACCTTCCGGACGCTCGCGGGTGACGCAGGCATACAACCCGCGAAACGGGCTGATGGGCTCAACGGGATAGTCGGTTCCGAACGCCGGGCGAACGCCGTTCCTCAGCATGGTGTTCCAGGCATACGCGCCCTTGATGCGCTCAGGGCCGATGCGGTCCTCAGCCCAGCGCATGTCCGTGGTTTGATGCGACGGTTGCATCGACGCAATCACCTTGAGTTCCTTGAAGCGCTGGAAGTCCGTCGGGGCGACCACTTGGGCGTGCTCGATGCGGTCGCGGCGGTCGCGCGGGCCGTTGGCCTTGAGAATCGCTTCGAAAACGTCGAGAGCAATGCGATTGGCGCGATCACCTATGGCATGAAAGTTCAGTTGGAAACCTGCTTTGTCGCGCTCAATGGCCATGGCGCGCAATTTTTCTGGATCGTAGGTGAAAATGCCCGTCGTCGAGGGATCGTCGCTATAGGGCTCGAGCATTGCGGCGGTGCGGGAGCCGAGAGCGCCATCGGTGATGGCTTTGAGCGCG
>Ga0209056_10000193_pt1 | contig 65864 bp, 73 predicted proteins | sample GraSoiAngelo_114_FD_185876 | JGI IMG/M metagenome (GOLD analysis project Ga0209056, IMG submission 185876) | Grasslands soil microbial communities from the Angelo Coastal Reserve, California, USA - 14_0903_13_40cm (SPAdes) (version 2) | ecosystem: Environmental > Terrestrial > Soil > Grasslands...
AAGTTGTTTCCCGCGATCACCGAGCTTGAACTGTTCGGTGATATGCGTTTCCGATACGAATACCGCGGCGGAAGAACGCCCAGTGACGGTCCCAATCCGAATGATTGGCTGGAGCGCGAGCGGGAGCGTTACCGTCTTCGCCTGGGCCTCCGTGGAACGCTTCTGGACGATTGGTTCTTCGGCCTCCGTTTGGAGACGAGCGCCAGCGCCCGCTCAACAAACGTCACGTTCGGTGACGACACCTCAAGTAGCTCGCCGGGTGGTGGTGGACCATTCGCAAAGGGCAGCGACGTTGTCTATGTCGGCCAGGCGTATGGGGGTTACAACGGCTTTCCCGGTATTACGTTGACTGCCGGCCGAATGCCGAACCCGTTTGTGACCACGCTCATGGTGTGGGACCCGGACATTAATCCCGAAGGCTTAGCTGAGCAGTGGAAACATACGTTTACATTTGGAGGAGGACCGCCTCCGCCAGCGGCCTACAGCAAGGATGGCAAAGCTGTTGCAGCGGGGCCGGTGCCCGAACCATTCCTAAAGCTCGATCTCTTCGCAAACTTTGGGCAATTTGTTTACGACGATTCGAACCCGGAGAATCCAATAGGTGCTCGCCCGACGACGACGCAGCCGATCACAGGCGAAACTCAGCTTGTCCCAAACCACGATGCTTTCCTGCTGGGATGGCAAATAGGTGCGAAGCTTGAATTCCCGCACATCTTGTATTTCCAGCTTACGCCGACGCTCTACAACTACACCGGCAACGGCGATACGTTTAACATCCACTTCTCTGGCGACCCCGATGGCAATCAGACAGGCATCAACAGTCTTTTGGTTTTCGATATGCCGGCCGAAATCGGGTGGAAAGTTGGGAAGATACCAATGCGCATCTTCGGAGACTTTGCGGTGAACCTCGAAGCCGACGATCGAGCAGAGGCCGCGGGACATTCAGGCAAAGGTGGCGATCGTTACGCGTATCAAATCGGTCTTGGTATTGGTCAGCTAAAGAAGAAACACGATTGGGAGATCGACGCCTGGTGGCAACACCAGGATCAGTACGCGCTCGACCCAAACCTCGTCGATACAGATGTGTTCGACAGCAAGCTCAACTTGCAAGGCGTGGCTGTGCGCGTCGGATATATGTTGTCTGACGCTGTGGGCTTTAACCTCAACTGGGCCTACGCGTGGCGAATTGACGACGCACTCGGCACGGGTGGTCTTGGCGACATCAGCATCAATCCGATGGATCAATACCAAATATTCCAAGCTGACCTGAATTTTAAGTTCTAGCGTGGTTAGGTCGCTCAAAGCCCGCCGGGAGAGCCTCCCCGGCGGGCTTGTCGTTATAACGAATCGCTGACAACGCATGAAAACAAAGGCGAAGGAAGAACGATCTCGTCGCCGGAGATCACGGGAAGCAACACCGCTAACAATGCTTGAGTCTGAACCTTCGCGCATTTACTCGAATATCGCGCTCATAATTGCGGATGGTTGTAGGCTCTGATTCCATGGTGGTCGAAAGTCTTACTCGCCACGTCGCGGCGTTTTTTTTAGGTTTACTGGCTACACGGAGGAACTGCTTATGTTCTCGATTCAAAAACTCATTGGGCGCGACGGAAAATTTTACGATTTGCTGGAAGCGAGCGCGCAGCAGGCCGACAGCAGTGTCCATCATCTGGTCGCGCTGCTTGAAAAACTTCAGCAAAATGAGACGCCAGAGCACCTCGAAGAGTTTGCGCACAGCCGACGCGAGGATAAACGCATCACGCAGGAACTAACCGAGCGGCTCTCAAAAACATTCGTCACACCGCTGGAGCGGGAGGACATCCAGGAACTCGCAGCTGCGCTTTATAAGATCCCGAAGACCGTCGAAAAAATCGGTGAGCGGATCTTAATCTGCCCGGACGATTTGCGCGGGCACAGTTTTCAAAAGCAGGTTGAGTTACTTGATCAAGCGGCCGAGACGGTACTGTCGATGGTAAAACAGTTGCGTAAGGGGATCGACGCTCAGACCGCGCGTGAAATGAACGCCAAACTTCAAAGCATCGAAGGCGACGCGGACCAGCTCGAACTGGACCGAATTCGCAACCTTTTCCATGGCGAATACGAGCCGAAACAGATCATTTTTCTGCACGATCTTTACGGCTTGTTGGAGAAAGTAATCGACCGCTGCCGTGATGCCGGAAACATCATCCTGCAGGTGGCGCTGAAATATTCGTAGCAAGCAATCGCGTGCTCACGTTAATTTCCGTCGTTCTTGCCGCGATCATTTTCGAATACAGCAACGGCTTTCACGACGCCGCAAACGCGATTGCCACCGTAGTCTCAACGCGAGTCCTGACGCCACGCAAAGCGATTGCGATGGCTGCGTTTTTCAATCTCACCGGCGCATTGTTCGGTGGAGCGGTTGCTTCCACGATCGGCAAGGGGCTGGTGGATACCGACATCGTCACAATGACGACGGTGCTCTGCGCTGTGATCGCCGCATTTGCATGGAATATCGCCACTTGGTGGTTCGGTTTGCCGTCCAGTTCGAGTCACGCGCTGATCGGCGGGCTTTGCGGCGCAGCGTTGGCTGCGGCGCGCGGCAATTGGTCCGTCATAAAATGGAATGAAGGCGTCTGGCCAAAAGTTGTCATACCCATGATCACCTCGCCAGTGGCCGGATTTGTTTTCGGCGCATTACTAATGCTTCTACTTTTTGTCACATTGCGTCGTTTCACGCCGCATTTCGTCCATTCACTGTTTGGCAAACTGCAAATCTTCAGCGCAGCGTGGATGGCGCACAGCCACGGGACTAATGATGCCCAAAAAACCATGGGCATTATTACACTGGCACTTTTTACCGGCACGAAAGCTGGGAGTTTTGATCATTTCCCAGCCTGGTTGGATTTTCTCAAAACGCCGGTCTTCGTGTTGCCCAAATGGGTGATCGGTCTTTGCGCGGTAACGATGGCGGTAGGAACAGCTGCTGGCGGCTGGCGAATCATTCGCACGCTCGGCCATCGTATGGTGAAATTGCAGCCAGTGCACGGCTTCGCGGCCGAAACAACAGCCGCGTTGATCATTCAGTGCGCGAGCTACTACGGCATTCCGCTTTCCACGACGCACGTGATTTCCACGTCGATTATGGGCGTCGGCGCGGTGAAGCGTTTCAGCGGAATGCGCTGGACAGTGGTCGAACGAATCATTTGGGCGTGGCTTTTCACTCTTCCAGCGAGCGGCCTGATCGGCTACGTGCTCGAACGCACAGTCGGAGCGCTTTGATCCTTTGGTGTAGCTGATGTTGTAGCCGGTACATTTGATCGAATACACGCGATCTCGGTAGGACTAACGCCCCACTGGACAGCTGCAGCCGGCGGGCTTCTCATTCGCCCGTAATCAAGTCTCGCCACACAAACGTAACAGTAATCTTTTTGCTCTCGCATTGGCTGATCCCTACGTTTCCGTCGACTCCCGATGCAGGCGTTTACGTTGCCTCAAAGGAATTCAGGCCGGGCTTTCGCGGCGCAACAGCGATTCACATTTGGCCAATCCGCTGAGGACTTCGTGGCGCCGAGACGTTACCGCGTCGCGTGGATCTCCGATGCGGACCTTGGTACGCGTGGCTGCAATGCCGCTGCGCTGCTGGATTTTCTGCGCGAGAACGATTTCGATACGCTGTACGTTGTGGGCGATCTGATCGATATTTGGTCGCTACGTCGCGGAATTTACTGGCCGCAGCAGCACAACGACGTGATCCAAAAAATTCTGCGCAAAGCCCGCAAAGGTACACATGTAATCTATATCCCTGGAAATCACGATGAGTTGGTGACCGACTTCTGTGGGGTCTACGGCAATATTGAGATCAAGCAGAGGGCAATTCACCTGACCGCCTCTGGGGAACGAATTCTAATCATTCACGGCCACGAACTCGATGTGGTGGTGTCCGGCAGCGGCCGGATGAGATGGCTCGCATTCGCCGGCGACCTTGGTTATCAATTTTTGCTCTCGCTCAATCCGCTCATTAATTTCGTCAGGCGGCGCTTCGGTCTGGGGTACTGGTCGCTCAGCGCCTACGCCAAGCGGCGTGTAAAAGACGCGGTGAGCTTTATCGGAAAATTCGAAGCTGCCGTGGCGCATTATGCGGATCGCTATGATGTGGACGCAGTGCTCTGTGGCCATATCCATAGCGCAGCCATCCGCGAATTCGGCAAGGTGACTTATTACAATTGCGGCGATTGGGTCGAGAGCTGCACGGCACTTGTGAAGGCGACGACGGTATTCTTTCCATGGTCAGTCACCACGCCTCTCCGCAAAGAAAAGTGTCTGTCACGCCCTCGACATTGAATGACGAAACCAAAATGACGAATGTCGAATTAATGTCGAAGCGCAAATGACCATTGGAAATCAGCAGGTCTAAATCACAGAATGCAATTCGGTGTTCGTCATTCCTTCGTGCTTCGTCATTAGCCTGCCATGCCGGAGCTGCGCGGAGGCGGGTCATTGGTCATTGATCAGGCTTCGCTCGTTGGAGCTGTCATCGGCTTGTTACGCGCTTTTGACAATTCGTAACCTGACGCGAGACAGCCAGTCATTACGTTGAAACATGCGCGTAATCACAATCAAACGAAATGTTTCGAAAGAAAAACGGGCTCGAACAATACGAGGACGATTTGTCCTCGAATTTGCTCGAGATTTTTTCGCGCGCGAAAATCACTTGGAATTTGCGCTCGAAGCGTTGCTCTTCGGGACGCTTCTTGCGCTTTCAGCGTGGCCCATCATTGTGGCAGCAGGCGCGATCGATCGGCTTCTATAAACCGATCGTCACAATGACGGCTGGAACAGCGTGGTCGATGAACTGCAGAAACATTTTTATTGTAGGGCGTTTGACTCGTTCGCTCCGGCTCTCTCGCCCGGATGGGCTGCCCGTCTATGTCGCTCGCATCCCCGCGGCTCCATTCTGTGAACTCCGAAAGCTTTCGGGGCTGGCACAGGCGCCTACAATTTGTCAGCAAGCAAAACGAAGGCTAGGAGAGAAACATGAACACTGAACAACTTGCAAAAAAGGTCGTGGAATTGGTTCGCAAACAATCGTGGTACGAAGCGCTGGACACGCTTTACGATGACAACGTCGTGAGCGTGGAAGCATACAGCGCGGGTGGCGGTTCACCGGAAACCCGGGGAAAAGAAGGCGTGCGCGGCAAAATCGATTGGTGGGTCAACGCGATGGAAATCCACAGCTTTGATGCCGGTGATCCATTCGTCGGGCATGATCGATTCGTCGTGCAATATGATGCAGACGTTACCGACAAGAATTCGAAACAACGGCGAAAATTATCCGAAGTCGGCGTTTACACAGTGAAGGATGGCAAGATCGTCCGCGAAGAGTTCCTGCCACGCGTCGAGTGAGCTTTACGCGTTGCCAACGCCGGATCGCTTTCGGAGCACGTTGCAAATCGTCTCCGTATTTGTGATCAAGGCGTCACCCGCAAATTTCAAGCTTTTGATCGACCGTTTTGCGGCTTCTTCATTGCCTCCGCCGCAAGCGTCGGTGACGAGCACAGGAATATAACCGAGGTCAGCCCCGTGGCGCGCTGTCGGTTCGATCCCGATCTCGGTCGCTACGCCGACGATGATAAAAGCGTTGATGCCGCAATCTCGCAACGCGAAGTCGAGCCACGTCCCTTCGAAGGCCGACATGGTCAATTTGTCAAAGACGCCTTCGGTCTTACGCGGCTGCAATTCCGGCGTGATCTGAAATCCGGGAGCGTCGCGCACAAACCATGGATTCACCTCTTCAGGCGAATCCACCCGTTGCCAGGCCATGGCCATGCGGAACTGAAACATGCCCGTTAGCTCTTTTGGCAGCGAAAGGTGACGCGAAAAGAAGACGCGCACTTTAGCTTTTCGCGCAGCTATCAGCACCTTGAGAACTTGTAGCGTGATTTGCTCGGGGTTTTTGATTTGACTCAAAATGCCGACCTGCATGTCGTACACGAGCAAAGCGACACGATTTGGATCGCATACCTCTTCGAGCGTTTCCGGAATGCCGAGTCCGTAAGCCGTTTTCATATTTGGTCTAAACGTCGCGTTAGCGGCTGGCCGCATATTTCTCGATCAACGCTTGGAACCGAGGATCTTTGCGCAATGGGTCCCAGGCTGGATCGAGCTTGAGTATTGGTATCACGAGACCGTTCGGGATGCTGAGCAGATGATCGAGCAAGCGAAGTGCTTCATCAGATTCGCCAGTCAAGGCATAAATTTGTGCGAGCGCAATCGTGCATCGCGGTCCATCAAACGCGTCTTGCGATTCCGGCAACAATTCGACAGCCTTCTTACCTTCGTTGATCGCTTCTTGTTTTTGCCCTAAGCCCGCAAGGATAAGGCCATGCTGCGCATGTCTCGCGGGGTCTTCGGGCGTTTCGCGCAGCAACTTTTCGGAGACCACGCGTGCGTGCTCGAACTCTGCCTGGGCCTTGGGCTTGTCGCCTTGGACCGAATAAATTATGCCTTGCAAAAGGGACTTCGGCATGGGCGCGGTCGTCTCAACAATCAATGTCTCGCCGGGAAATTTCTGCACGACGGCGAGTGCTTCGGAAAACTTGCGTTGCAACGTCAGGATCCAAAATCGCAGCCAGGTGATCGCTCCATTCGGGTCGCTTTCGCCTGCAATCGAAGAAATTTGTTCCTGCGCCGTCTTAAGATCGCCTTTCCACACAGCGGCCAGATATCCTTTCATTCCGGCCGACGCGAACGACTGAGGCGCTACGGCAATCAAGCGATCAACAGTTTTGTCAGCGGCCTCGAAGTTGCGGACGGCTATGTAACTCCAAGCAAGGTTAACCAGGATACCTGCATTTTTGGGATCGAGCGCGGCAGCTTTTTCCAAATTGGCAGTTGATTCCGTCCACTTCCCCTGACGCCGCTGAATAGCGCCGATGGCCAAATACGCTTGGGCTTCGTTCGGCAGGTCACGTTTCGCAATCTCAAACTCGGCGAGAGCGCGCTCGTAATCACGATCGCCATAATAATACGAAAAACCGAGCGCGAGATGTCCTTCCGGAAAATTTGGTTGCAAGCGCAGGGATTCATCGGCATTGAGACGCGCTTTTTCTCGACGAGCCTGCGTCGGCTCGGAACTGTGATAGATCCAGCTTTCCACCATCGACAGTCCGGCAAAAGCAGATGCAAATTTTGGATCGAGCTTGATCGCTTGTTCGAAAAGCTCCTCAGCCTTTAATGAATCGTCGTGGAAATGATCTGGTCGATTGGCATAGTCGTGCGCCTGGATAAAGAGCAGATAAGCGTTTGGATCTTTTGTCGGTTGGCGATCGAGCTGTTCTTTTTCGTTCGGGGAGAGTTTCGCTTGGAGGGCCGAAGCAATTTTTTGCGCAAGATCGGTTTGAATTGCAAACACGTCGGTCAAATCGCGGTCGTAATCTTCCGCCCAGATGTGCTCATCACTATTCGCGTTGATCAATTGCACGCTCACTCGGACGCGGTTACCGGCGCGACGAACGCTGCCTTCCAGAAGCGCGCCTACTCCGAGTGCTTTCCCGATTTCGCGTGCGTTGCGCAACGCATCGCCACGATATGACATGACTGACATTCGGGAGATGACCTTTAAATCGCCGATTTTTGAAAGATTGGTCAGGATATCGTCCTGGATGCCGTCTGCGAAATAGGCGTTTTCCTTTTCATCGCTCAGGCTTTGAAAGGGCAGGACGGCAATCGACTTCTCGACGCCGCGCCCGGAAGCGCGAGGGAACAGGAAAAATCCGGCGACCGCAGAAATCGCGAGCCCGATTGCAGTAAGAGCAATAATATTTCGTCGCCGATGTGTTCCGGGCGGAGCGGGAGTGGCTTGAATCCCTTGCGGCGTCACATCGTAGGCCCAGGCCAGAATCAGGGCGACCGGAAAACCGGCCAGCAAAAGCACGACCACAAGACGCAGCGTCCAGTTTGGCAATTCCCAGGCCGGAAACACCGCCGAACCAATCTGAATGATGAATCCCGCTGCGATGATGTAAGCGGCGGCGACGCGATAAACCTTTCGACGCTGCAACTCCTCAAAGAAGCCGGTCATATCAGGTCAGATTCTACTGGATGGACAATCGCCCAAAACCTCGACTCGTCTATGGCGAGCTCGGACAACTTTACGCTCTGCATGGAGAAGTCCTGTTGTCTCATCACTCAGTTCGACGATGCTGAGTCATTGCGCAGTTAGGTTCGTCGTATCGTTGGGTCGCCGCAGGATACGATTACGGATACGGTGGGCGCTTAGATTCATGTTCGCTGCAATCGATGCGACCGACAACGTGATCGAAACACACAACCTTGCGCGCAATTTTAAAGAATGGTGAGCCCGCGCAACTCGTGTCGCAACCTTCCACGTAGCGTGTGAGAGTAAATTTGCGTGACATCAAACGAGGCGTTTGAGCAAATTGCTGCAGTGGATCTTTCGACTATTGCAAACATTGCGACGGCCCTCACAGTATTGACGGCTGTCGTTTTTGGATTGATCGAGATGCGGCGCGCTCGCCAGGAGCGCGAGGAGCGTGCAGCCTTCGTAGCTGTCCAGGCGATTTTAACGCCGGCGTGGATGCAATCAATGACCCTCGTGCAGGCAATTTCCGAGGGCACGACTGCCTCACAAATCGAGGCCGATCCGCGTCTTTTTCAAGCCGTCCAATCCATAGCTTGCATTCTCGAATCTCTCGGCTATGCGGTGTTCGCGCGCATGGTTCCGTTGAACGTAGTCGACGAACTACTGGGCGGCACAGTGCGCATCGCCTGGCGCAACTTGCACGGCTACGTTGAATACGAACGTGAGCGCGCAGGTTCGAAAAAAAATTGGGAATGGTTTCAGTGGCTCGCCGAACAGATCGATCGGCATAGCAAAGCTCGAACCAGTCTCGCCCTCGGCGCGCACGAGGCTTACCGTGACTGGCGACCGTGATTTTACTCTAAAAAACGTCTCGCAAGCTCTCAGACCTAGTGTGGCCGATTTGAGTTCCACAAACGCAGCCAGCTTTTCCTCGGAGCGCACATGAAGGTTTTCAATCGCAACGGGCCTCGGCCGCGAACTTCCCTCCTCCCATCGCAATTCATTTGTGTAACTTGGAAAGTGGCGACTGGGATGGCGTTGTCGGCGTTTCTGCTGACACCAACACTGGCCTGGTCTCAGCCAGTGCCTGGATCGTTAGAGGTGCACTGGAACGAGGGCGCATCAGATTGCAGTGCAACTCCGCAAGAACCCCTTCAGGTCCATCAGTACGAACCGCAAACGTTTATCCTGCGTCAGAGTCCATGCGCGGACTTTGAAGCAAATTTTATCTATCTGCTCATCGGCTCCGACAAAGCTCTTTTGATCGATACTGGCGCCGTCGCCGATCCGAAAGCGATGCCGTTGGCAAAAACGATCTTGGAGCTGTTGCCGGACAAGGATCATAAAAAGCTTCCGCTCCTGGTGGCGCATACCCACAGGCATCTGGATCATCGCGCTGGCGATCCTCAGTTCGAATCTCTTCCATCAGTCCAGATCGTGCCGATCGATTTGGAGGGAGTTCGAGCGTTCTACGGTTTCAATAACTGGCCCAACGGGACGGCCCATCTGGATTTAGGTGACCGAACTGTGGATGTAATCCCGACGCCCGGACACAACAAGACTCACATAGCATTTTACGACGATAGGACCGGCATTCTTTTCTCGGGAGATTTTCTGCTGCCGGGTCGATTGCTAATCGAGGATAGTGCAGCTTACCACGAAAGCGCCCTCCGGGTTGTCGACTTTCTCAAGACGCGCCCGCTGACCCATATCCTGGGCGGCCATATTGAATTGAACGCGGCAGGACGAGCCTACCGATTCGGATCTCATTATCATCCCAATGAGCATCGGCTGGAGTTGGCGAGAGCAGATTTAACGGCCTTGCCAACAGCGCTTGAACGCTTCAACGGCTTTTACGCACGATATCCGAATTACATTCTTACTAATCCCATTCACAACCTTCTGGCGCTGGCAATTATCGCGGTCGCGGTATTGATTTTCGTCGTGTGGGGAGTGCGTCGACTGCTACGCCGCCGGCGTGGTTGACAGCGTGAAATGCCATTCGGGCTTCGACTCTCGCGTTCACCCACGCGCTTCAGCGAAGGGCTCGCTAGTTTTCGAGCGTGACTCAAAATACGTCACACTGAACTTAGATTGTCTGGACAGCGAAGAAGCCTACAGTCTGCTGGAGCAAGGCTGCCAACTGCGAGTTGAGCATTGGAAGGCGTTTAGAACCAGAGATAAATGTCCACTGTCTTCGACCGTGTCCTGCTGCCATTAAATCTCGTCGCGAACACCGCGATCTTTTATCTCGCAGCGCGGCTGTATTTGCTGCCTTTGGTTCCGCGCCTTAGGCCGCGCCAAATTCTTATTCCCATTCTGCTGCTGCACTCAACGCGGCATCTGGGAATGATGTTTCTCACTCGCGGTGCTATCTATCCGGGATTGCCGCTGCAGTTCGCTTATCCGGCAGCATTTGGTGATCTGATAACGTCGATAATCGCCCTTGTGGCGATCCCGTTTGTATTGCGCAGCTCTGTCTTTGCCAAACCGGCAGTGTGGGTTTTCAACGTCTTCGGTACAGTCGACTTGGTCGTGGCAATCATCCTTGCCACAATTTACAACGCGCCGGTCGCAATGGGACCGTCCTATTGGATTCCGGCTTTTTGGGTCCCGCTGTTGTTGGTAACGCACTACGTCACGTTCGTTCTTCTTCTAAGACGCCGCGACTTTTGATTATTTTAGTGGTTGTCGACGCAGCCTTGTCGAGACCTGGGTGCGTTATCTTATTGGAATGAGCGATCTCGATGACCGCGGGATCTTGTTGAATTGTCCAAAATGCGGGCGCCGTAATCGGATGCGATACGAAGGACTCGGACAAACTTTTCATTGCGCCCAGTGCAAGAACGAGCTGCCACGATTAAATGAGCCGGTGGATGCGCGAAGCGATCTCGCGTTCGACGCGCTGATTAGTCGATCAAAGTTGCCTGTGCTGGTCGATTTCTGGGCGCCATGGTGCGGCCCGTGCAAAATTGTCGATCCGGAGTTCCGGAAAGTGGCGCAGGAAACGGCCGGTCAATTCGTTCTGGCAAAAGTAAACACCGAAGAGGTTCCCAGCCTGGCGGCTCGTTTTCGTGTCACGGCGATCCCGACCATGACGTTATTCCGAAACGGTCTCGAAGTAGCGCGTCAGGCCGGCGCGATGCCCGCACCGCAGATCCGAAAATTTATCCACCAACATACGTAAGCGAAAATGCCGGGGACACGCGTCATTCTGCGTTGGCAATTAGGCGACGTCATCGATAGACCAACTGCCAGAGCTTAATACTCAGCGAAGGCATCGTCAGGATAACAGTACAACCAGCGCTCAGCGGGCTGCGCGGATGCGATCACCGGATGCCCGCTCGCGCGCGCATGCTTGGTTGCGTGATGGTTTGGCGAGCTGTCGCAACAGAGCGTGACTCCACATGTCTGGCAGGTCCGCAGATGAACCCAGTACGCACCGATCTTCACGCATTCTTCGCATTCGCGACGTTGCGGCTGCTTAATTGACTCGATCGCATCGAGATGAGTGCAGCCTCTATCGGACATCATTCTATTCTCGCAGCACCGGTTAATTTAGCCAAGCTAGAAACACAGAGCTGCCCGAACAATTCGCGCCGCGAAAATCAATGTTCGCCTTGCGCGTTCTCGGGCACAAATTGAAAGTTTCTTATGCCAAGCCGCACTTACGAATTCGCTCAGGTCGACGTATTCACGCAGACGCCGCTCGTGGGTAATCCGCTGGCTATCTTCACGGACGGTCGAGGATTAAATGATGGCGAGATGCAAGCCCTGGCGAGGGAGATGAATCTTTCGGAGACGACTTTCATTCTGCCCCGCGATCCCGCCACTGAAGCTCGGGAAGGAAAGAAAGTCCGCATCTTCACAGTCGAGCAGGAGTTGCCCTTTGCCGGACACCCGACACTCGGGACAGCGCTGCACTTATATGCGTCTGAGTCCCCTTCCAATTCAACGAAATCCGACCAGATCACACTTGATTTGGAAGCTGGGAAAATTTCCGTGCGTTTCACTGCGAATTCGGACAATGCCGGCCGCGATCGAGTAGATGGTCAGGTGTTTGGTGAAATGCGCCAACGCGATCCCGAATTCGGACCTACGCTTTCGCGAGAAGAGGTCGCTGGCGTCGTCGGAATCGCCGTTGACGAGCTTTCTTCGGAATGGCCCATACAAGCGGTTTCGACGGGGTTGGTCTTTACGATTGTGCCATTCCGCAATCAACAGACGCTGTCGAATCTGAAGTTTATTTACGGACAGGCAGCAGAATTTCTGAAGAACACTGGAGCCAACTTCTTTTACTTTCTGTGTCCGGGACGGCGCGAAGGCCGGCTTGAGGCTCGAGCTCGAATGTTTTTTTACGGCGGCGAAGATCCCGCTACAGGATCGGCGGCTGGCTGCGCCGCCAGTTGGATGGTTCAACACGAAGTCGCAAACAGTGATGAACAGGTACTGATTCGCCAGGGCATCGAGTGCCGTCGTCCAAGTGAGATGTATGTCCGAGCAACTCGGGAAGGCGCGCACATTACTAACGTCCGCGTTGGCGGCTATGCCGTGGAAATTCTGCGCGGAACGGTGGTGCTGTGAGTAATCGCCATTATCGCGCTCAAATCGTTGCGCGTAAGGCTCGTTCTATTGAGACTTGAACGGGCCTTCGAAGATGCTTTCGGAAAGTTTCCGCCGGTCATTAGGACTTTCACGGGCTCGTAGTTTTTCTGGAAGCAATTCTTTCGGGCCTGGTTTGCCCACTGCCGCCATCGCTTCGACTTGGAATTCATCTGGAATCCGAAGTTGTTTGCGTGCGCGCTCGTAATCGAATCCTTGCATCCCATGCACTACCAGACCTTGGTGGAAGCCTTGCAACGCGAAGTTCTCCCAGGCCGCTCCGGCATCGTAAGAATGCGTGATCGACGGCTCTTCATCGTGCTCGAAGTTCTCGCGCGAAACAAACACCACGAGAACAGCCGCGTTTTTCGCCCACGCCTTGTTCGCGTCGACGAGCAAATCGAAGAACGTCTGCCAATGTTCCGTGCCGCGACGCGCGTAGAGCGCGCGCCACTGCTGAGCGTTGAATGATGAAGGCGCCCAGCGCGCAGCTTCGAAGAGTCGCATCAGTTCCTCTCGCGAAATTTCTTCACCCGACATCGCGCGCGGCGACCAGCGATCGATCAGAAACGATTCGATCTGATGGTCTGCTTTTCGAACTTCACTGCCTTTGATTATCTTAGTGTTATCAGCCATTCTCGCGCGCTTTTAACATCGTCCGGTGTTAACTCGTGACCAGCTGGGAAATGGCGAATCGTGACGTCTGCACCTGCCTTGCGCAAAAGTTCAGCCAGGCGTTTCGTCTCAGATGTCGGAATGATTGGATCGTCTGTTCCTGCACCAATCCATACACGCATGGAGGAAAGTTTTGGCTGCTTATCAGGAGCAAGCGGCACCATCGCGCGAAACAGAATCGCAGCCGATAATATTTCTGGCCGGAGCAACAGCAGGCTCGCAGCGATGTTGGCGCCGTTGGAATAACCAGCTGCAACGACTTTGTCCGCGGCAAATCCATAATGTTGAGCGGCCGCCGCCACAAAGTCCGCCAGCTCGCTCGTGCGATTTTTCAAATCCTCCAGATCGAACACGCCTTCAGCTAGCCGGCGAAAAAATCGTGGCATTCCATTCTCGAGCACTTTGCCGCGCGGGCTGAGTAACGCGGCGCGCGGATCCAGTTCGCGTCCAAGCGGGACGAGATCGCGCTCGTTGCCACCGGTGCCATGCAAGAGCAACAACGTGCGGTCTGACTTACCGGGGACGAATTCGTGAATGAAATCAGGCTGGAGCTTCATGATTCACGGGCACTTGAATCGGTGGAAGGATTTTCTCGATTTGCGAACGCGCCGATTCCATCCACGACGGAAGACGCAGGTGCGTACCAAGTTCTTCCAGTTTTTCGTCTAGGGTGAAACCGGGGGGCTCGGTCGCGATTTCAAAAAGGACGCCGCCAGGTTCCCGGAAATAGATGGAATGAAAATACGTCCGATCGATCACCGGCGTGACATTATAGCCGAGATCTACGAGATGTTCGTGCCACTTCAGCTGTTCGGCTTCGTCCTTTGCGCGAAAGGCAATATGATGCACCGAACCCGCCGCGACCCGGCCCATGCCGGTGTCTGGCATGCAGAGGAGATCAATGATCCTGCCGGGCGCCGTCTCCTCCGGCGACGCGAAGCGGAATCGGTTTCCCGATTCCTCGATCAAATGATAACCAAAACTATCGGTGAGTAATCGCGCAGTACTCTCGTAACCCTCGACCGCGGCCGACACGCTGTGAAATCCGCGGATCGCATTCTCTGCCGGAATCGGACTGTCCGGCCATGGCTCAACTGCGGGCAGAGAATTCGAAGCAATTAACTCAAGCAGAAGTCCATCCGGATCAGTGAATCGAATCGCTTCTTCGCCAAATCGAGGGACCTTCTCGGCAGTGACGTGTTGCTGCTTGCAACGTTCGACCCAGTAACCAATCGAGTCGCGTGAAATCGCGAACGCCGTCGCCTCGATCTGGCCGGTCCCGCGAATTCCGCGGTGCGCGCCCGGCCACGGAAAGAATGTGAGAATCGTGCCTGGCGTGCCGCGGTTGTCGCCGAAATAAAAATGATAACTTCCAGGATCGTCAAAATTGATCGTGCGTTTGACGAACCGCAGACCGAGAAGTCCGACATAGAAATCGAGGTTCCGCTGCGGATCGCTGGCGATCGCAGTAACGTGGTGAAGTCCACGAATTTTGTTTTCCATCAGACTACGATGTCGATCTTGTCATTCAGCTGCTAGTGACGCGCAGCTCGGGGTAGAATCGGATCGCAGCAACGATTGCGAGTAGAGCGGAAACGAGGAGGACAATGAGCTGCGTAAGTTTAAATGGAGGCTCGGTCTGCGTCGGGGCCAGCGCATGCAGCGCCGGGATTTTTCGAACGCCTGTACCACTACGACAAAAAGATTAAAGTAGAGACAAATCACGGCGCCTATGACGTAGATCCAGCGCCACGGCCCGGCGAGATGTTTTGGGTAACGCACGAAGATCGTAAGTGCGAGGAACGGCAGCGATATGATGCCCAGACCGATCGCCGGCGTTAAACCATGAAACGGGAAAAAGAATCCCGTGATAGTTGTCGCGACAGCTGTGATGAGGAACCATTTCGTCCAGGACATCGAGCTTCTCGCGACCGAGCATTCCAAACACAACAATGAGGCCAGTAACAAATGCAACGAGGCTAATGAGCGTGTGAATGATCGTGTAGATCTGCAGGATAATGATGATCCAATTACATCCATGCTTGGTGATTCGGAAAGCAGGATTAGGTGTGAACGCGCCGCTTGTAGATTCGGACTAGCTTTCGTACTTAAAGGACAGTTGTAAGCGCGTTCGAAACTCGAGCACTTTCCCGTCCTCAATCTTCACATCCATCTTCACAACCTCGGCGATGCGCAGGTCCCGTAGCGTACCAGCGGCGGTACCAACCGCATTCTTTGCCGCATCCTCCCAGGATTGCGCACTCGTGCCGATTACTTCCGTTACTCTGTAGACTGAATCTGTAGATTTATCTTTCCTGGCCATAACGTTTCCTTTCTATCTGTGTGTCTGATCTTCCGATTACATCCGTTTCCAGGCAAGTCACGTCACGTTCGTCAATCAGCGAAAAATCTACTTCGCTGCTGGTGCCTGCGCGGCCTGAAAGACCTGCCATGCATTCCAAGCGCGCTCCCAATTTTGTTTCTCGGCCCAACATTGCGCTTCCAAGAAATGAAAATAGCCCGGTGAGTTTCGCCGTTCGCTAAAATGACGGGCTGTAAGGAGCGCATCATCAATGCGACCGTTCTGCATCTGCGCGCGATAAAGTTCGTAACCAATGGCATAGTTATTGGGCGCGGCTTGGACACGCTTTTCCAAATCTTGAAGAGAGAAATTTGTGGCGACTCGCGGCAGCGCGACCGGTTCACCGTATCGTTGGGTCAACTCATAGCCGGCGCGAAAATCATTCTTGCTGGCTTTGTATTTCGCCACGCCAAGCCAAGCATAACGAAGCCAGTCGGGATGCTCTTCAACGGCTCGGGAAATCTCCTCGGGATCGCCGCGTTCGGACCAAAACGCGAATAGCGCGAGTTTTTCTGTTTCACCGAACGAACGTAAGTCCGGATCATTTCTCAACAGTTGCGCGAGAGCGCGATTGAAACGAGCACCGGAAATGCGGCTGAGATAGGGTAGGGCTAAATCGTGTTCCTTAAGTCCAATCGCCTCTAGAATCGGGCTGACTTCTGGACTCCTGAGCGAAGCGTCGCTCAGCATGCTTGCGTAGACTCGCGGCCGCAGAGGTCCGGCTCTGCGTAGCGCCTCACGCCAGGCTTCTACGGCCAAAACTGGATCGTACGGCAGCCAAGCATTTCCTTCGGCCAGCGGAACTTCATAAGCGATCGGCTCCAGAAAGCGCGCCCGGCGGAAGTCATCGACTGCGTTTTTCGTCTGTTTGAGGTCGACCTCTGCGACCGCGCGCTCTAAATAAAGTTCCCAATCGAGCGGCGCCCATCGAAGCGCGCTAGTTGTCAGTGCAACTGTTTCACTAAAGCTGAGTTCGGTATCGGCTACCGCCGACAATTGCTTCGCGCTGGAAACACCGACTGAGCCGGGAAGAAGTTTTTCACCGTGGGCGGCGACAACCAATGACAGGCCCGCGGCAAGTAGTACCAACCCAACAAAACGAAATAAGATCGACGTCCACCGGCTCCTTTTTAGAGAGAGCGGCCGATGCGCTGAGAGCCCAACCAAAAATACTGCCGCAAACGCCGTACCGACCTGGTGCCCGGAAACATCGACAATCCCATCGATCGCAAACAGGAGCACTGCGATAAGCGCGGCGAGACGATAACCTTGGTTGGTTCCCGAACGCAGTGGGAAAACTCGACTGGCAAGCAGCACGATACCGACGATGATCAGCACCACGGCTGGCCAGCCGAGTTCAGTCCAAAGCCAAAGCCAGTCGCTTTCCGGATGCAAGGCTCGCGCGCCGCCGAGGGAAGCGTCACGAAAAATTGCAAAGATCGATTCGAAATTTCCAAAACCGATTCCGCACCAGGGCGAATTACGAATGAGTCGAAACGTGTCATGAAAAATTTGCCACCGGAGATTCGATGCGATGCCGGTGCTGCCGAAATCGTGAAGATGAAATCTCTCAAGTGTTTGCGCTCCGAAAAGCAACAGCGCCGTGAGTAGCAAAAGAAGAAGAAAAAGAGAGATTCCAAGCGCGAGTCGCCAGGGAGAGCGTTGTCGGAACGCCAACGCGCCCAGCCAAAATGCGCTGCCCGCCATGAGGATTGCGATTCCACAGCGCGAAGAATTCAAAATGATCGCTGCCCCGATCAGGACCAGCGCGAGGATCCAGACGATCCACCGTTTTCTTCGCTTGCGAAGATCGTCCTGAGCGCACGCAAGAATCACGATCGCGGCGAGCCCAAAAAGAGTCCCGGCTTGATTCCGATTCGGAAATGGACCGAAATTTTGGTCGTTGTGCCAGAATGAAAATGTGGTGCGTGCGAGGTAAAGGGCGATGCATATTGCGGCTAAGAGCGCAATTCCACTGGTAAACAAGCGCAGTTGAAAGCGCACCTCGCGAAGCTGCAGATCTTGCGTGGAGATGATATAGAGCCAACTCAGTCCGGCAGCGAAGCTAACCAGATAGCCCAGCGTGATCCAGGGCTGCGGAGTGAGCGTCGATGGAAGCTGAATTCCGAAATCATTAACAAGTGCTGCACGCCACTCGGGTTGGAAAAACCAGCGGGCCGGGAAAAAGGCGACTGCCGCCAATATAAAGAGAGTAAGAAGAACGACGTTCGCGAACGCGCCGAGCGAAAACCGAGGCGGTCGCACCAACAGGTAGAGCGCGAGAAGCGTGATGATAAATCCCTCTTCCCACTTTTGAGTGCCGCCGCCCAGGAAACAGGCGAGCACGGGCAGCACTGCGATAGTCGCGTTAGCTATCCAACGAGTGGCGGCGACATTTTGCTTCTCGTGTGATTGGGGTCCCTGCATCGAATTTCACATCAGCCAAGGCAAACTGTTGCGGCATGGGAACCGCTTCCTTTGTTATCAAATGTTTTCATCTCGCACGTCTTTACGGTTGCGCCGATAATAATGGACAATCCGGCGGAACAATAAGGCGAATCGCGCTCGGCACCGCTTCATATCGTACGCTCGAAAACTGCACCGGCTCGCCATCCAGATTGACTGGAATCGCGTCCTCGGTGTGGACCTCGGCCCAAGGAGTTTGCCAATAGTTGATATACTCGCCATCCGGTGACAGCTCTTGTAACTCGCGCGCTGCGGTGAGCAACGCCAGCGCCGGGATATCACGAACCGCGAGAACGTCCAGCAAACCGTCGTCGACGCATGCTCGCGGAGTGACTTGGAGACCGCCGCCTGCCTGACGCCCATTGCCGACGATCGCCACCGGTCCGCTGCCGGTGATTTCGCGATCCGGCAAGCTGAGTGTCCCTCGATAATGATGAACGTTCATTGCCAGAATCGCACCCATCACACCGTACGCGACAGGACCAAGCAGGTTTTTTAGCTCGGGTGGCGTTGTCGCTGTGATTTCGGCGCCGAAGCCAATGCTGGCTGCGTTCAAAAACCAATGTTCATTAGCTTTGCCGATGTCGATTGGTGCCGCTTTCCCTTCCATGCAGAGCGCCAGCGCCTCTTCCGGATCATGCGGAATACCGCACGCGGTAGCAAAGTCATTCGCTGTCCCTAGAGGCACCACTCCGACTGCGGGTCGCGCGGCTGTGGAAAGATCCATTAAACCGTGAACTACTTCGTTAAGGGTGCCATCACCTCCAGCAGCAATCACCAGATCCACTTCGCCTGCTTCCGCCACAAACCGTCGCGCGTCTCCCTTTTCCAAAGTGACTCTTACTTCAATGGTATGCCCGATCGCTCGTTGCCGAGCAACCGCTGTCTGGAGCGCGTCGTTGCCGCCCGCTTTGCCGTTGAGAATCAACTGAACTCTTTTATTCATTGCATTTGGATCCCATCGGTCGGCCCGTTTGATTTGCCGTTCACTACTTCGGGCTCCCATGGATTAGACAAATGTTACTGACGAACGTTCCATTGCAGCGCGCCGGCCTGGGAGCGTAAGTCACAACAGTCAAATACGAAAATCAGGAGGAAGAATATGAAGTCCACAGCGCTACCCGGAGGCACATTCAAGCTCGCAGATGATTTGGTCCTGACACGCATGGGGTACGGCGCCATGCAGCTCGCTGGGCCGCATGTATTCGGGCCGCCCGCAGACCACGACGGTGCACTCGCCGTCCTGCGCGAAGTTGTTAGGCTCGGCATCAATCACATTGACACCAGCGACTTCTATGGACCGCACATAACCAATCAACTTATCAAAGAAGCGCTGCATCCATATCCAGAGCAGTTACGGATCGTCACCAAAGTCGGCGCGCGACGGGACGCGAAGGGAAATTGGCTCAAAGCACTCGCTCCAGACGAGCTCCGCCGAGCCGTTCATGACAACCTCCACAATCTCGGTCTCGACGCACTCGATGTGGTTAATCTGCGAGTCGGTGGCCTCGATGCACCGGAGCCAGGTTCGATAGCGGAGCAATTCAGCGTGCTCGCTGAAATGCAGGAAGAGGGTCTGATAAAGCACCTCGGGGTAAGTACCGTCAGCGCCGAGCAAATCGCCGAGGCGCAATCGATCGCGGCGGTTGTCTGCGTACAGAACTTCTACAACATCGCCAATCGGCAGGATGATTCGCTCGTCGACTCTCTTGCCGAACAAGGAATTGCTTACGTGCCTTACTTCCCCCTCGGTGGCTTTTCACCGTTGCAGTCCGACACGCTGTCGAGGGTCGCTGCCCGTTTAAAGGCCAACCCAATGGGTGTCGCCTTGGCGTGGCTGCTGCAACGCTCCCCGAACATTCTGCTCATACCCGGAACATCGTCTATCGAGCACCTAAGAGAGAATGTGGCTGGTGCGGGACTCCAACTGCCTGACGACGCAATCAAAGAGTTAAACGAGATCGGGGGTTAGGCGGAACGGATGCCCTCCCGCTTTAAGATCAAGACGCGGCGCTGGGCAGCGCCGCGTTCCAACCTAGACCTTGATCGCGGGCTCAGGCTGGGGCTGTGGTTTGGCGACCTGTTGCACCGGCGTTTTTTCTTTTCGACCGGCGAAGAGTCGCTCGATCACATAAAATGTCACTGGGATAAGGAAAATTGCGATCGCCGAAGCTGCGATCATTCCGCCGATCACCGTCGAGCCGAGGATGCGCCGTGCGACTGCGCCAGAACCACTGGCGAACCACAACGGCAGCATTCCAAAAATAAATGCAAAGGAAGTCATCAGGATCGGACGTAAACGCAAACGCGCGCCTTCCAAGGTCGCGTCGAGCAGTGGTTTGCCCTTTTCGTATTCGTCCTTGGCGAATTCGACGATCAAGATGGCGTTCTTTGCGGCGAGACCAATGAGCATGATCAATCCGATCTGCGCGTAGATATTGTTTTCCATTCCGCGCAGCCAAAGTGTCGCGAACGCGCCGAGCACCGCTACGGGTGTGCCTAACAAGACGCTGAACGGCAGCGACCAGCTTTCGTAGAGCGCGGCGAGAATGAGGAAAACAAATATGAGCGACATTCCAAATACCACCGTCGGCGAGACGCCTTGTTGCGCTTTCTTTTCCTGATAGGAAATGCCGAGGTAATCGTAGCCCATGTCGGTCGGCATCGTTTGGCGGAAGACATCTTCTAGCGCCGCCATCGCCTGGTTCGAGCTGTAGCCCGGCGCGGCCGAGCCGTTGATTTGAGCCGAGCGATATTCATTGTACCGCAAAGTGAATTCCGGGCCGGCGATGTCTTTGATGGTGGAGATCGCGTCAAGTGGCACAGCATCACCGTTTGCGTTACGCACGAAGAACTGGCCGACGTTTTTCGCGTCGGTGCGGTAATCGCCTTCCGCTTCTATGTAAACCTGCCATGTGCGACCGAACCGGTTGAAGTAATTCACGAAAAAGCCGCCCATGAATGTCTGAAGCGTTTGGTAAACCTGGCCGAGATCGATCCCCTGTTTGATCACTTTGTCACGATCGACATCGACGAAGACCTGCGGAACGTTCGGCAGAAATGTCGGTATCAGTGTACCGAGTTCCGGTCGTTTACGCGCCGCGTCGACAAATGTTTTCACTTGTTGTGCGAGGAAGGCAACGTCTTTGCCGGCACGATCTTCCAGTATGAATTGGAATCCGCCGGAAGTGCCCACGCCCGGAATCGCCGGCGGCGGAAACGCGAAGGCGAGACCTTCGGTAAGACCGGCGAGCTGTTTGTTAATGTTCGCTTTGATGGCCGTGTATTTTTCTTCTGGCCTGGTCCGTTCGCTCCAGGGCTTGAAGGTGACGAAGAAAAACGCGCTGTAAGTATTTTGCACGAGACTGAGCAAACTGAATCCGACGACGCTGGTCGTGTACTGAACGCCAGGAATTTTGCTGAGAATGTCTTCGATCTTGCGCGCAGTCTGGTCGGTACGTTCGAGTGACGATGCGTCGGGTAACTGAAGCGCGAGAAAAACGTAGCCTTGATCTTCTTCCGGTAGGAATCCACTCGGCAATCGCGATCCAAACAGTCCCGCACCGGCTGCGAAAACGGCAAGAAATGCGAAGCTTAGCACGGCTTTTCGAATGGCCAGGCGCGACCAATTTACGTAAACATGGGTCGCGCTGCCGAACACGCGATTGAACCGATCGTAAAACCAGCCCAGCGGACCGCGCGTTTTCTTTCGCGGCCGCAGCAACAACGATGAAAGCGCTGGACTGAGCGAAAGCGCGTTGAACGCGGATAAGATGACCGAGATCGCGATCGTAAGGGCGAACTGTTGATACAAACGTCCGGTAATCCCGGGAAGAAACGCCGTCGGAATGAAAACGGCGGAAAGCACGAGCGCGATGCCGATCACCGGGCCCGAGACTTCGCGCATTGCCTGAAGCGTCGCCTCACGCGGCGACATTCCTTCTTCGATGTGACGCTCAACGGCTTCGACCACGACGATTGCGTCATCGACAACGAGGCCGACCGCGAGCACGAGACCGAAGAGCGAGAGCGTGTTGATCGAGAACCCAAACAATGGGAACAGCACAAATGTTCCGATTAACGATACCGGAACCGCACACAATGGAATCAGCGTAGCCCGCCACCCTTGCAGGAAGATAAATACGACGATAACGACCAGCGCGAGTGCCTCGAAGAGCGTTTTAACGATGTCGTGCAATCCTTCAGTTACCGAAAGCGTTTGATCGAGCGAAACGGCGAAATCCATGTCCGCGGGAAAACGTTGCTTCGCTTCCGCCATTAATTTGCGAACGCCTTGCGCCGCTTTGACCGCATTGGTGCCCGGCAGCTGGTAACAGGCGAGGATTGCCGAAGGTTGGCCGTTCAGCCGTCCCTTCAAGTTGTAAGTCTGCGCGCCGAGATCAATGCGCGCGATGTCTTTCACCCTAACGAATGAGCCATCGGGATTTGCCCTAACAACAATCTCGCCGAATTCCTCCGGAGTTTGCAATCGCCCCTGCGCCCGCACCGTGTAGGTGAATTTCTGTCCACTGGGAATCGGTTCGCCGCCGACCTGACCGGCCGGGTTCACCGTGTTCTGCTTTTGCACCGCGGTAATAATGTCGGGAACGGTGATGCCGAGCTTCGCGAGCTGGTCGGGCTTCACCCAAAGCCGCATTGCATACTGGCCCGCGCCGAATATCTGGACATTGCCGATCCCAGGAACGCGCGTCAGCTGATCGAACAGATTGATGTAGCCGTAGTTGGCCAGAAAAACTCCGTCGTAGCTTCCTTTCGGCGAGTACAACGCAATCAACATCAGCGGCGCCGTTGTCGATTTTTTAACGGTCACGCCGTAGTTGTTCACGTCGGCGGGCAATTGCGACTGTGCTTGCGAGACGCGCAGCTGCGTCAGCACATGATCGATGTTCGGATCCGTCGCGATGTCGAAATCCACGATCAATCGGATGTCGCCACTGTTGGCGTTGATCGAATACATGTAATTCATGTTGTCGACGCCGCTCATCTGCTGCTCGATTGGAGCCGCGACCGATTGCTCGACGGTCAGCGCGTCCGCGCCGGTGTAGTGCGTCTGCACTTGAATCTCTGGCGGCGCGATTTGCGGATATTGCGCGATGGGCAACGCGAGCATGCAAACGCCGCCAATGAGCGTCATCAAAATCGCGATGACGATGGCGACAATGGGCCGCCTGACGAAAAACTCGGACATTTCCTAGGGCTTCTTTTGCTGGTCAGCTTTTGAAACCAACGCGTCGGCGGGAGGAGTCCAGTCTTTTGCGATGACTGTCGCTCCTTCGCGCGCTTTTTGGAGGCCTTGCACGACAACTTTGTCCCCGGGCTTCAAACCTTCGGTAACTTCCCACATCGCGCCGATGCGCTCACCCATTTTCACCGGACGAATGCTGACCTTGTTATTTTCATCGACAACCGCGACCTGAAAGTTGCCCTGCAATTCGTTCACCGCTTCCTGCGGAATCACCATCGCGCCTTTCTTCATATCGGCGACGAAACGCACCTTTCCGAACTGTCCCGGCCGCAAAATGTTTCCCGGATTCGGAAACGTCACATAGTAGCGGATCGATCCAGTCTTCGGATCCAGGCTGCGATCAAGCGCATAAAATTTTCCTTTCCGCGGATACAGCTCGCCGTTGCCGAGGAATAAGTCGAAGTCGAGGCTCTTTATATAAGCATTGCGCTCAGTTGCGTCAGGATGGCGCGAAACGAAATCCGTGAACGGCCCTTCGCCCGCAGTCACGACAGCTTTGATCGGATCAATCTGTGAAACTGTCGTGAGTGGTCCCGTGGTTGGCCCGACCAGATCGCCAACCTGGTTATTCGCGAACCCAGCGAGACCATCGATCGGTGCCGTCACCTTCGTATAACCGAGATTCAACTGGGCCTGTTCGACCGCTGCCTGATCCGCTTCGACATTTGCTCTGCTCGATCCGGCAGCTGCAATCGCAGTATCGCGTTCCTGATCGCTGATCACTTTCCTTTTAAACAAATCCAGCGCGCGTCTTTCGTCGGCGTCGGCTTTCACCTGATTGGCTTTGTCCTTCGCCAGAGTGCCGTTGGCCTGCGCCAATGCGGCCTGAAACGGCCGGGGATCGATCTGAAAAAGCAAATCGCCCTTCTTGACCACACTGCCCTCCTGATAATCGCGCGAAACGATGTAGCCCTGCACCTGCGCGTTGATGTTAGCGTTGATGAAGCCATCCAGCGTGGCCACGCGTTCCAGCACACGCGGCACATCCTGTGGTGTGACGGTTGTAACGAGTACTTCCGGCGCGTTTGCAGGGGCCTGCGCCGCCTTGCGCGAACAACCCATGGCAAACGACACGCCGATCGCCAGCGCGGTGACCAAGTAGGGCGCGACCGCCGGGCGCGCCGCGTTATGGCGCAACCCGAACGGACGGCTTCCCGCAACTACGGGATCCCTACCATTCATGAGACAGCTACGAAACCGTTTCATCAACTGATTATGGCTGATCGTGGGCCGAAGTGTCGAATGCCGATTCCGCCTCGATCAACGCAGATTGTTTTGTTCGGTTTCGAACCCGAGCCAGTCGATCGCTAAGGTCTTGCACATCGCGCAAAGTGATTATCTGCGTGATGTCTCGCCCGAAGAAAAGATCGAGCGTCCAGGCGATTACGACTCGAAGCTTCTTAGCCAGACGCGGCAGCTTTAGCAGATAGACCGATCGCCACAACCACCAGGCGATGAAACCGGAAAATTTCATTCCAAATACCATCGCCACGCCGGTGCGGTGACCAATAGCTGCCAGTAATCCGAGTGTTTTAAATCGAAATGGCTCTAACGGCTGACCGAGGATCGTGCGCTCGATGTTTTTTGCCGCCACGACTCCTTCGCGTAGCCCGTGTTGCGCAGTCGGCGGATAAAACTGCCCAGTATTTGGATCGGGGACTGCTGCGCAATCGCCAACGGCCCACAATCCAGTCATTCCTGGCACGGCCAGGTGTTCGTTCACGCGAAGACGGCCTTTTTCCTTCTCGATAGGTAACGATGCAATCACCGGGCTCGGTTTCACACCCGCTGTCCAAATGAGAGTCGCCGCCGGGATTGATCGGTCGTCGTTTAGTTTTACGACCGAACCATCGTAACTTGCCACGCGCGCGCCTTTGATCACCTCGACTTTGCGCTCGATCAACTTTCGTTCAGCGTAACGACCGAGTTCTTCGCCAAGTTCCGGCAACAAATAGCTGCCCGCATGAACAACCACGACTCGAATCATATCCTCGCGTAATGCCGGATAAAAACGCGCAGTCTCGCGGAGAAAATCGTTGACCGCGCCTGTCGTTTCCGCGCCGGCGAAACCGCCACCCGCAGTTACGAATGTGAGCAGCGCGCGACGAGCGGTTTCATCTTTCTCCAGCGCGGCCTCTTCCAATAACGCAACCATGCGATTCCGTAGAAGCGTTGCATCCATCACGTTTTTCATCGTCACCGCCCACTCGCGGATGCCCTGATTATCAAAGAAGTTTGTCTCCGAACCGAGTGCGAGAAGCAGGTGGTCATACTCAAGTTCAAGAACGGCGTCTCCGATTCCGTGAATACAACGGATTTTTCGCGCGTTAAGGTCGACATCCTTCACCCCCGCTTCGACAAATTTCACGTGATGAAGAATGCGCCGGAGCGGATTTACGATGTCGTCTGGTGAAAGATCGCCGGCGGCAATTTCGTGCAGCATCGGCGTGAAAAGAATAAAATTCTCGCGACTGATCAACGTAACCTCGATGTCGTCGCGACGCGCCAGCGTCTTGTCGAAATACTTCGCTGCGTAAAGTCCGCCGAACCCGCCACCCGCAATAACGATTTTGGTTTTCATTACTCGGTCGTGGTCCGCTTCCGAATACCCACGCTACGGTGATTGAGCCGGAAGAGCGAGTACCTCTTTAGGGTGAAATGATTATGTCCGAGTGGTTGTGCTTATCGTTGCTGCTTGAGCTGATCAATCCAATTCTGCCATGAACATCACAACCGAGAAGTTGAGAGTTGAGAGCAGTGGCGTTTCGCGCCGTCTTGAAATCTTTTCTATCAACAATCAACTAAGAACTATCAACTCCGAGGTCTATTCTGCCACCCGCGGAATAGACCCGGCTTTGACTAGTTCGTAGAAACAGCGGCTTTCTCGATCATTTCTGCAACCTCACGTGGCTTTGAAACATAAACAGAATGGCTGCCTGCAACTTCGGTCACCTGTGCTTTTGCGCGTTCGGCCATCTTCCTTTGAGCCGGAGGCGGAATCATTTTGTCGTCGGTAGCTACCAGGTAGTAGCTCGGCTTGGTTTTCTACGCGGGCTCAGACACTGCACCTGCCAGCGCGTCAACACCCCATGGAACCTGGGAGTCGGCCATGAATGACGCGATTCCCGGTTCGACATCCGCCGCAAAGGACGTTGCGAATTTCGCTCGATCAAGGAAAAGATAGCCGTCCTGCGGAGGCAGGATTGGCGGCACAGGAGCGCCGGGCGGGGGATTCGCTATCAATGAGGAAACGGATTCTCCTTTGTCGGGAGCAAACGCCGCGATGTAGACGAGGTCGGTTACCTGCGGATGCGTCCCTGCTTCGGTTATCACGACCCCGCCATATGAATGCCCGACAAGAACAACCTGACTTTTCAGACTGTCGATCGCGGACTTCGTAAATGCGACGTCTTCGGCGAGGGATTTCGTCGGGTTTTGCACCACAGCGACGTTGTAACCCTTTTCCTTTAGTATGTTGTAGACACCGGCCCATCCCGAGCCGTCTACAAACCCGCCATGAACAAGAACAATCGCCTTGCTGCCCTGCTGATTTGATTTCTGCATATTAACAATAAGTGCCTTTCTATTTTCGTTTTGTTGTTGATTGGCCATTGCCGATCAGCAGCAACGTTAGGGCTTGGAGTCGAGGGAACCAATACCATGTTTTTAGTCCTACAGGTTATACGCCAGCTTGTGCGTGGGCTGGTAAAGCTGCATGTCATCCGCGCCGGGCACGATCATCATGATCACGCGACCGTACTCGCGTTCCTCGATTTCTTCTCGGAACTGCGCTCCTTTCGCCCGCAACTCATTCACCGTCGCATCGATGTCATCGCACATGATCGCGATCGAGTGGTGCCGCGGGTGATCATAGGTCTTACCTTCCCAGACGCTGTGCGTCGGATGCACACGCATCTCGCTCGGTCCCGATTTGAAGATCAGCCAGTCGTTATCCCAATCTTCGGCCACATATTTCCAGCCGAGCGCGTCTCGCAGAAACGCCCACGTCGCCTGAGCGTCGTCGGAGTAAATCAAGGTATGAATTGAGGTGATCATAGGCTAGCAACTTGTGACGCTACGAGTCTGGTCTGTGAAGGGTCCATCTTGTCCAGGCAGTAACCGCTTACGATAAAACGGAGCAAATCAACGACTACGAGATTCACAGACTGACCGCTTTCAGGTCCCAATTCCTTCTCCCTCCTTCTTGTCTCCCTGCTAGGGCCAGCGGTGCCCCTTTCTCAGATTGTCGGCGGCCCAGAGGGGCTGAAGATTGGTGAAGTGGCAAGCGGCTGCAAGTTGTGCCGGCTCAGAGAGGTCGAACGTCTTCAAGGGCCGAATGTGATCGAGGTGCCAAAGGTTGCGATTCTCCCAAGACATTCCCGGCAGGAACTTGCTCTCAAGGTAGGAAGCAAGTTCGCTCAATCTGCAACCTAATAAGTCGAGGTAGTGACTACGCGAGGCGAAATAAGGTGTTGGAGAACGATTTTGCGTACACGATTGCGAATGCGGCAGCGCAGCGCGAACTGCACATCTGATCGACGCTTAATAACACGTTTCAAGTTATGGCGCTTCAGATTGCGGCGCCGATACTCTTGTTGCATCTGGCGGATTCGTTCGCGATTACTCTTGTAATAAGCGCGATGCCAAGCCAGACGCTTTGCTTTTTCCTGCGGCGCTTCGTTTTGCTTGAACGCCTTTTGCTGAGTCAAAATTTTCTCGCGATTCCGGCAATACGACTCGCGTTTCCAGCGAAGAACCGTGTCGCGATTTTTTCGTCTTCGTTCGCGCACCTTCTCTCGTATTTCCGGCCTATTTCGATACTCCCGATTCTGGGCCAGAGTTCGCTCTCTGTTTTTTTCATAGTAGGCGCGCTTTCGAATCTTTCTATCCTCAGCTGAGAGCTCCGCTCTCGGTGCTCGGTTCCGGGCAGCCTCGCGTCGCCGGACGCGGTGCTTGGCGAGAATTTCCTCGCGATGAGATCGCCAATACGCGAACGATTTTGCCCGCAACCGGTCCCGGTTAGGGGCATACCATTTTCTGGCATAAGAGCGCGCTTTTCCCGGATCGTCCCAATAACGCCGACGCATTCGGCCTGCGCGCCGTTTCAGCTGTTCTGACGGCGTCACGCGGGAAGAAAGGCTGAAAGAGGGATCAGCTCCAGAAACTTCTTTCTATCCACATTATCCCAGAAGATTTCCTCACGCCGGCCGCCGCGTCTCAGTAACTGATAGATAGCGCCCTCAAACTCATCCGGAAAAACGGAACGGGTCAGTCTGTGAATGTCGCTGTTTGCTGTTTGGGCATGCAAAAAGTCGAGAATCACAGACTGACCTCTGTTGTCCCTAATCTAATTGGGGGACGCTTTCTTGAACCATTGTGGGCCGAGCTGCTCTGGAGGTGCCCCCGGGAACAAATTCGCAATGCGTCTTTCTGTCTGGAAGAAGACTTCGCAGACTTGAAAGAGATAATGCCTTGAATGGAATCAGCTCAGGATATAGTTGCCAACACAACCAGTAGCGATCTTCATTGTCGCCAACCTGGCCAAGCAAGAATACTTGGCTATACGGACAGCTAGGCTTCCGCCCCTGCAGATAAGCCGAAAGTAACCCCGGGTCGAACTCTGTCTTCTGCTCAATATTTATTACCAGCCGCAGGTCGTTGTCAGGAGGGCTGTATCGCAATTTCTTCTCCTCCACGAAGGTTACTAAATCGTATGGCCCGGGATTCTTCCGGCCAAGATATCCCAAAATCTGGCATTGATGAATTTCGCGATCTGACAGATCCTCGGGCCCAAAGTCTGGCACTAAGATAACGTCAATATCCCCATGCTCGCCAAATTCGTCAGTGAACAATTCCGTGACCGGTCTTCGCGCCAAGTGCGGATTCGCGGCCAGAAATGCTCGTGGCTTGCCGTGGCATCGGCTCTGGAAGCCAATCAGAAATCGTTTGTTTTCCTCGTTCTTTTCGAGGCACAACGTAAAGAGGCATGCCGTAAGAATCTCGCGACATCGCTTTGTGTTCGCCGTTCCGGCCTGATTTCGAGTCACAGCGAAAGCAGGCAGCTCACGTCCGCCATGGGCGAGTACCAAGCTGACAACTCGTCCATTACTTCGATACTGTTTCGTTGCGAACTCAGTATAGCAAGCGGGCTCTAGTCCAAATATGGACAATGAAAACGCGCTCTGAATTCCGGAAGCTAATTGGGGTTGGTCTGTGAATCTTGGCAGTTTATGGCGACAAACCGGTATTCGTCTAAATCGCCGGTTTAGGAACGCTCAAGGTTTTACTGTAGAATCCGAAGCGGTCGAAGCAGCAAACGCGTCGCTTCCCGGCTGCGAGCATCGAGCAGGCATTTTTGATCCGGCGCGCGCGCGTCTCTGGCTGCTTGGCCGAGGTGATCCAGTGGATCCAATCTCTGCGCTCGATGGGCGTGATGTCCGACCACAACGCCCGCGCAAGGAGCCGGACATTTCAGCTTGCGCTCGTGGCGAATTCGAGGCGTGCTTAGAGCAGAAACAGATTTGAGTTATGGCCACGCCTTCTGCAGGGGATCTTCGGAATTTTGCCATCGTGGGTCACGCGTCGTCGGGCAAGACGACGCTCAGCGAGGCGATGCTCGCATGCGCGGGCGTTATCGGGCGCATGGGCAACATCGCGCAAAGCACCACGGTTTCGGATTATCACGTCAGCGAGCGGCAGCACCAGATTTCTACACAGACTTCGCTGCTGCATTGCACGTGGATGGGCAAGAAACTGAACATCCTCGATACGCCGGGTTATCTCGACTTCATGAGCGAAGCGCTCGCGGCGGTGCATGTGGCGGACTTCGCACTCGTGGTGGTGCACGCGCAACACGGCATCGGCGTTGGCACGGAACGGGTGTGGAATTGCGCGACTGACTGCGGCATCCCGAAGGTGATCGTAATCAACGCCGTTGACAAACAGAACGCGCACTTCGACGAGGTGCTGGCCGACGCGCGCGCACATTACGGGCCGAAAGTTTTTCCGCTCAACGTGCCGATCAATCCCGGGCCGAACTTCAACCAGGTGCTCGACGTGTTGCGCAACGAAGTGGTGACGTATGAAACCGACGGGCATGGGAAGTTTCGCGAGGAGCCGGCGACCGGCGAATGGAAAGAGCGTGCCACGCAGCTGCATCGTGAATTGATCGAACTCATCGCGGAGTCGGATGACAAGTTGCTGAACAAATTTTTCGAGCAAGGCTCGTTGTCGGAGGAGGAATTTCGCGCGGGCATTCACGCGGCGGTGCAGGCGCAGATGTTCATCCCACTTTTCTGTACCTCAGCCACGTCGAACGTCGGCATCGGCCGTCTGCTCGACTTCATCGCGAAATACGGGTCCTCGCCGCTCGATCGCGAGAAGGTCGATGCAGAAGACGCGCGCAGCGGCGCCCAACTGGAAGTGAAAGTCGGCCGCACCGAGCCGGTGCTGCAAGTGTTCAAGACGATGAACGAAGAACACTTTGGCGAGCTTTCGTTCTTCCGGATTTATTCCGGGCAAATCACGACCGGCGGCGATTTGTTCAACGCCAACCGCAACATCACGCAACGAATCGGGCAAATTTTTCTGCTCGACGGGCGGACGCGCGAGACGGTGTTGCGTCTCGGCGCGGGCGACATTGGCGCGACGGTGAAACTCAAGAACACGCACACCGGCGACACGCTTTGCGCCCCGAATCATCCGGTGAAACTTCCCGTGCCGGAATATCCGCGCCCGAACATTCACGCCGCGCTGCAACCCAAGGCGATGGGTGAAGAGGACAAAGTGGCCGCGGGGCTGGCGACGTTGCACAACGAAGATCCGGCATTTGTTTTCCGCGCCGATCCTGAGTTGCACCAGACGATCATTTCCGCGCAGGGCGAACTGCATCTCGAACTGATCGCTGAGCGTCTTCGGCGGCGGTTCCGCGTTCATTTCGACCTGATCGAGCCGCGTGTGCCCTATCGCGAAACGATTCATGGCCGCGCCGAGCACAGGTATCGGCACAAGAAGCAAACCGGCGGCGCAGGGCAATTCGCTGAAGTCGCGCTCACGCTCGCGCCCGCGCCGCGCAACTCCGGCATCGCGTTCAGCGAATCACTTTCAGGCCAGTGTGTGGACCGCGTGTTCGTGCCGTCGGTCCAGCGCGGGATCGAGATCGCGTGCGCGGAGGGAATTCTCGCCGGCTGTCGCGTCGTGGATGTCGAGGCGAATTTTTACGACGGCCAGATGCACCCTGTGGACTCGAAGGATATTGCATTCCAGGTCGCGGGCTATTGGGCGTTTAAGGAAGCGTTCATGAAAGCGCGGCCCTGTTTGCTCGAACCGATCAATGTGATCGAGGTGCGCATTCCCGAAGTTTGCATGGGCAAAGTCGTGGGCGATCTTTCCAGCCGTCGCGGGAGAATTCTCGGCACGGATGTCGAGGCACAATTTCATGTCGTCCGCGCCGAGGTTCCCGCGATGGAACTCTACCGCTACGGAAGTGTCCTGCGCTCGCTTACCGGCGGACGCGGCGTTCACTCCGAGCAATTCAGTCGCTACGAAGAAATGCCACGCGAGATCGAGCAGCGCGTGATCGACGAAGCGAAAAAAGCGCGAGCAGGCAACAGCAGCCCGGCGCGTTGAGATAGACTAGTAGTCATCTAAGTCGCCGCTTTAGGAGGGCTCAAGCTTTTGTCGTAAAACCCGGATCGGTCGAAGCAGCAAACGCGTCGCTTCCCGGCAGCCAGCATCGAGCAGGCATTTTTGATCCGGCGCGCGCGTGTCTCTGCTTGCTTGGCGGAGGTGATCCAGTGGACCCAATCTCGGCGCGCGTTGGGCGTGATATCCGACCATAACCCGCGCGCCTTCGAGGCGGCGGCCGCGAGACCTTTTCTTAGATCTGCCGGCACCGCGGGCTCCGGTTCCACTGCCGCCGGCGCGATCTCCAACGTGACAATGTCGCCCGCGTCTGCGCCCGTAGCTTCGCGCAACTTCCGGTCCACTTTGAGCCAGTGGCTTTTCTGGCCGTCTGGCTCGAGCACGGCTTGAAACGGAAAGCCATTGATGGTGCCTTCGATTGGTGTCATGCCGCGGGACGGGAGCTTCGCACTGGCGTTCTTTGGCAGAATAAGAAAGGTCCAAGAGTCGGCCTTGGCGTTCTTCGCCGGCCGGAAGAGTTTCGCTTTGAAACGGATTTTGGAAGCGGGTTTGGTCATTTTGCTTGGTATCACTGATCAAGTGCCGGGCAAGCAACAGTTGATTCACGCGGCTCGCTTGAACCGCATTCGCAGTGGCACGCAGGAAATCGATCCCGCGATCTAACTGCCAAATGCCGAGATCCACACGAGCCCTTCGGGCCTTCGACGCAGTCGCGCGTTGATGAAAAATGCGCGCCTTTCACGATGAACACTCGTCTAATTTTCCTTACGCAGGAATGACGGCGTCGTGAGCCGTGTGGCATCGTCATGTAACAAGAGAATTCTTTTCATCGGTGCTCCTTTCTGGCTGTAGATTATCTGTGTCGAGCTAGCGGCACTCGGCTTCGATTGGCTTTTCCTTTGTAGAAATTGTCCGGGTTATTGGATAATCTGTCCTGCAGCAACATGGTCGGGGTATCGAAGGCGATGCAGACAATCTGACCAAAGAGATAGCAAAGGATCGAGCGCGGTCCGCCTCTCTTATGAGGCAAGAAAAGGATTAACCGACGATCGCAGTCTGACGCGATGTGCTCAGCCCTTCGTACGTTTCTGTGACGATGTGATCGACCACTGCGTTCATATCGTGCGTACGTTCGTACGCGGCTAGCTGTCGATCTGCGCCCGTGCCCTCGCGCATGATCCGTTCGATGTGTGTCATCTCGCGCTGCGTGCCAAACTCGTTCACCTCACTGGCCACGAACTCGAGCAATTCGTTCAGTAAACTTCGTTCTTCCACCTCGGTTTCTTTCCCGAAGTCTATCAGTTTTCCATCGATCCCATAGCGCGCAGCGCGCCAGCGGTTCTCATCCAGAAGACGGCGCCGGTAAATCCGAAACGTGATGTTTTGTCGCAGTAATTTAAAGAGCTTCGCGATGATAACCTGGATGAGCGCCGCGATTGCGAGGGTGTCGTCCACCCGAGTTTGGGCGTCGCACACTCGCACCTCCAATGTGTCGAAGAACGGATGTAGCCGAATATCCCACCAGATTTTTTTTGCGTTATCGATGCAACCAGTTTTGACCAGCAGCTTGCAGTAATCTTCGTACTCTGAAAGCGATTCGAACGAATCGGGAATGCCGGTGCGCGGAAAACGTTCGAACACCTTGAGCCGATAACCTTTCAACCCCGTGTCTTCGCCCACCCAAAACGGCGAGTTGACCGACAGCGCGTAAAGATGCGGCAAAAAATAGCGCGCCTGATTCATCACGTGAATGGCCATTTCGCGATCGGGTATGCCTACGTGCACGTGCAATCCAAAAATAAGATTCGCACGAGCGAGCAGCTGCATGTCCTGAATAATCTGCTTGTAACGTTCGCCCTCGGTGATGTGCTGGTCGCGCCAGTGCGAAAACGGATGCGTGCCGACCGAGGCGATCTTGAGCCCTGCCTTGCCGGCGAGCTCGGCGAGTTTGCTGCGAAGATCAAGGACGTGTGTGCGCGCGTGCTCGATCGAATCGCAAATCTCAGTGCCGAGCTCGACCACGGACTGGTGCATCTCGGGTTTGATCTGCTCTTTGAGCACGACCTTGCCGCCCTCGAGAATTTCCTGAATGTGCGAACGCAACTCGCGCGTCTCTGGATCGACGATCGCGAATTCCTCTTCAATTCCGAGGGTGAAAACGTGGTCTTTTTTCACTTAGCCAGGGAGAACATCCGCAGATTTCGCAGATTTACACAGATTATTTCGAAACAGATGCAGGCCGCCTAATCTGCGAAAATCTGCATAATCTGTGGAAAAACCTTAGACGAGTTTACCCAAGTCGCCTCGGGTGACCGCTGCTTGCAGGTATTTGCCCCAGCTTAGGTTGTCGCGGCCGGGAACGTGTTCGCGCGCTTTACGAATCGTCATTTCCGAAATTGCTTCAACAACCCATTCGAAATTGGCCTGACCGATCCAGGCCGCTTCGCAATCGGGCGCAGGATTGCAGAAGTCGATCGCGACCGGCACGCCGTCGCGAATGGCAAATTCGACTGTGTTCAAATCATAACCGAGATACTCATTTAACCTCAGCACACCTTCTTCCACTCTCTGGAGAATCTCGCGTGGCGCGTGCCATTCGGTTTGGTAACGCAAATGAAACGGATGCCGCGGCTCGTAGGGCATGATCCAGACGTGCCGCTGATCAATCGAATAACAGCGGAAGTACATGTCAAATTTCACTTCCTCCTGCAACATCATCACCAACTGGCCAGTATCGTTGTACGCGCGGAAAAATTCGTCGCGATTGTGCAGCCGATAGACGTTCTTCCACCCGCCACCTGCGAACGGTTTGAAGAACGCAGGCCAGCCTACGTAATTGAAAATCGCTTCCCAATCGAGCGGGTAGCCGAGATTGCGGAAAGATTTGTCGTTCGTGTCCGGCGGCGGTTGATTTGATGGAAGTAACACGGTGCGCGGAACTGCAACGCCGATTTTTGTCGCCAGCGCGTTGTTGAAAAATTTTTCATCGGCGCTCCACCAAAACGGATTGTTTACGACAGCCGTCCCGGTGAGTGCTGCGTTCTTGAGCCAGGCGCGATAAAACGGCACGTCCTGCGAGATACGATCGATCACCACGTCGTATCCACACGGCTCGCCCTGAATCACCCTGTCGATCCTGACGAATTCTGCGGCGATGTCTTTGCCGCCGGTTTTTTGATTCACCCGCTCGACAAATGCCGGCGGAAAACTGTGTTCCTGGCCAAAAAGAATTCCGATTTTTTTCATATGCAGACAACCGCGGATTACCCTCCTTCGCGCAAGGCTACGGCGGGCAGGCAGCGGATCACACGGATGAGGTCTGGTTCGGAGCACGCGCTAATACACCTGCTCCGTGACTCTCATTAACACCGCGGCTTTAAGCCCGATGACTTCGCGTGCGCAGCGGAAATAAGCCGTTTCAACGGCTTTGTCCAGAAAGGGAATTTGAATCCATCCCTCGAAACAATAAGATAGGCCATGGTCAAGAGGCTACTGCACACGCGCTATCGCGTACACGACCTGGAGAAAACGGTTTCGTTTTACAAGGATGTTCTCGGACTCGAAGAGGTTGGACGACAGACATCGGGCCGCGGATCGCAGCTTGTCTTCTTGAAAGCGCCAGGCAGCGACGAGGAAATCGAGCTCTGCAAATTTGATCAAAGCGGTCCGGTTCAGGTTGGCCCCGATCTGACGCATCTCGCATTCGAAGTGGACGATTTGGACAAGTTTGCGAAACACGCAGCTGCTAAAGGTTACCCGCTGTCGGACGGGCCGCATCCAAGCAGTGGCGGCAGAATCGCCTTCGTTGATGCACCGGAAGGCTATGAAATCGAACTAATTGAGCGCGCGCGAAAATCATAGGCGTTCCGGCGGAACATGTGCGCGACGCTTGCGCGCGCGAAAGTTTTGTCTCTAATTTCTCGGCCATGATGTGGCGCAAACGAACTCTCCTTCTTTGCGCACTCCTCTCAGCGTTCGCGCTTAGCGCTTGGAGTCAGGATGCAGCTGACTCCGAGGCAGTGCGACCGAGCGGGGTTTCCGGCCCCGTTCGCAAAGCGAAGGCGGTCACAGCTAGGGACACGGACACGGACGATGCGGACGCTGAGTCTAAATCCGCTCAAAAGACTAAAAGCTCGAAATCAAGTCATGCTTCGTCGCACCGGAAACGCGCAAAGGTCAAACAAGACACTGAAGACACAATTCCCGCGCCGACCGAGTTCACTCCCGAGGGAATACCGAAAACCAGCGCCGCGTCGGTGATCGTGGTCGACGCAAACAGCGGAAAAATACTGTACGAAAAAAACCCGGACCAAATACGACCGGCAGCGAGCACGCAAAAATTGCTGACAGCTCTCATTGTAGCGGAGAGCGGTTTTTTGGACCGGGCAGTCACTGTCCAACCGGTAGATACAATGGCCGACCCAGTGAAGTTGAACATTAAGGCAGGCGACACTTATCAACGCATCGATCTCCTTCGGGCATTGCTGGTGAAAAGTCCCAATGACGTTGCGCGATGTTTGGCGCGAGATAATGCGGGCAGCGTGCAAGCGTTTGCGGAAGTCATGAACAGACGCGCCCAGGAACTTGGAGCCGTGCATTCGCACTTTGTGAATCCAAATGGTTTGCCGGTGCCGGGCCAGTACTCAAGCGCGCGCGACCTCTCGCTCATTGCGCGCGCTGCCTACGCAAACCCAACGATCCGCTCAATCGTTTGTCTTCCGCAGCTTGTTTTTCGCTATGCCAATGGTCGCACGCGCGAACTTGAAAATACGAACAAACTTCTCAGACGCGTCCCTTACTGCAATGGGATGAAAACTGGTTATACCGACGCTGCAGGCAAATGTTTGATCGCAAGTGGCACGCGTCCTGGCAAGGACGTGATCGTTGTTGTACTGGGCGACAGCTCGAGCCGCGTGTGGCGCGATGCATCAGCGCTACTTTCCTGGGGCCTCTTGATGTGAGGGCGCTGACTACAAATCACTTCGATTCCCGAAAACTTTCGCGGCTTATTCCTCCATTGCTGATTGTCGGTCTTGCGGGCAGTTCGTGATGCTGCAGGCTGCGGATCAGGTGCTGGAACATCGCGCACATCCAGCGGAAAAAAAACCGCAGCGCAACGCTGAATGACATTTTCGATTTCCCGCGTACGCGTTCGCGAAAAGCGATGGGAATTTCGTGTACGCGCAGCGTGCCATGAGCGCGCACCATCGTCTCGAAGACAATTTTGAAACCGCTGGTTTGCGGTGCCAAGTTGAGCAGCCGGGAACGGCCAATAGCAAAAAAGCCGCACATCGAATCGTGCAGGCCAGTCAATGGATAGGCGAGGGCGGCACCTGTTCGGGACACGATCCGCCGCCAGATGGGCCAACCGGGTGTGGATCCGCCTGTTACATATCGGCTCCCAACTACCAAATCTGCAGCGTCCGCAAATAACGGCGCCAACAGCTCGTTGATTCGATCGGGCGGATGACTCAGGTCCGCATCCATCACCAGAAGAATTTCTCCTTTCGCAGCGTGGGCGCCCGACATAATTGCGCCAGCCAATCCGATGTCTGCTCCGTCTTGTTCAATTAAGCGGATTGGCTGAGTTCTCGCGAGATCGTGGATCTTGCCGCGTGTGTTGTCCGTGGAATGATCATCAACGAATAAGATTTCCACAAAAGGAACAGCGCATGCAGTGATTTGAGAAATCAATGGCTCAATGTTTTCCTCTTCGTTCAAAGTAGGAATGACGATCGAGACGGAGCTGGCACGTTCAGAGGAATCTGTCATGCAAAGTTTTTCTGAAATCGAATTTCAACGCTCAACATTTGATGAGCGAACACAAAGCAATCGCAGTCGACTTCCCGCCAGGCCGTAGTCTTGGAGCCGTGCTGCGCAAAAGCCACGATGAAAAGGGAGGCTGGAGCCGACGACGGGATTCGAACCCGTGACCTGCGGTTTACGAAACCGACGCGTAGCCCCACGAGCCGCTTCCGTTGTCGTTTAGTTGCTGTTTTTGGCAAACTATTGAGACGATTAACTTGAATTGAAGATCGTTGGCCGACCGGGATTTTCAAACGGCGAATTCGGCGTTTGATCGGACCCGGACCGCTGTTCGCACGCCGAAAAAATTCTGGTTTTTTTCCCGGATTCCGGGCTAATCTAAACAGGTTCGGCCACGGATACGGAGTGGAGGCCGCAAAGCAACACAACGTTGTCTGAGTCTTCGAGACTGAGCCACTGAGGCGGCAACGGTGAAGGGCGGCACAGTCGCGGAAGCCCATGACGCGGCACGGTAAGCAATCGTGCCGCTATTTTTTTGCATCGGTTCAAGGCGGTGCGGTTGCAACGGAACAAAACAAAACCGACGCGACAACATCCACTTTATGGCAGCAAAACCAGAACGACTGAGCGCGGTCAGCGACAGCCTCGAACCGCTGTTGAACTATCGGCAACTAGCCAAGGAATTGAACATCCCTGAGCGCCGTCTGCGCGATTGGGTTTACGCGGGCATCATCCCGCATTTCAAATTCGGCTACAAGACAATCCTGTTTCAGAAGAGCCGCGTGCAACGTGCGCTCCTTCGTAGGGAGATAAAAGCCGTGGAGGTGCTGCGGCGATGAACCCGGCTCCAAAGAAACTTGCGCCGAGCAAGCATGGCGGCTCACTCGGCGCGCAATTCTCAAAAGACCAAATGAAAACACCCTCACTCCTGCGGACGTGCCGACGCGGCGGCAAAGGGATTCACCAACCACTCGGCACACACCAACAAAAGAAAGGTAACTAGCAGATGAAAGATAGATCAACGCACAAACAGGAGCTAAAAGCCTTCCGGGCAAAGCAGGCCACTGGCGCTGAGGAACAGCGCAAGCTAGAAAACCAAGCCCGGCTACCGACTCAGCCAGACACGGGCAAACCGCAACACGAGCTAGAGCTAATGGAACCTCACCCGCTGGCGGAACTCGTGCCGCCAATGTCGGAGGAGCGCTACCAAGAGTTTCTCGCAGACATCAAGAAGAACGGCGGTCTGACAGACCCGATCATTACGACTTATGAGGGCAAGATTCTAGATGGTCGCCACCGGGAAAGAGCCTGCCGTGAGTTAGGCATCCCGCGAGCCTTCAAGCGTTACGAGGGCACTGACCCGGCTGGTTTTGTTATATCCAAGAACATCATGCGCCGGGACCTGAATCTGACAGACGATCAACGCGTGGCGTTGATTGCGAAGATTCGTCTTCCACAGCTTGAAGCCCAAGCGCGAGAGCGCCAGAGGAAAGGTGGTCAAGAAAAGGTTAGGTTGAATTCAACCGAAGCTGGCAAAGTGACGCAGCAAATTGCTGCTGAGGCGAAGGTTTCCGAGCACAAAGGCCGCCAAGCCGTCACAGCGGTTAAGGCTGGCGTCGCTGAGGACGTGATCGCTCGTAAGAAGTCGCTCAGAGAGGCGGCTAACGCAGCGCCAACAAAGAAGCGCAAGCCGTCGTCCAAGCCGAAGAAAGAGAAATCGTTTGAAGATCAGGTGTTCGACAACTACGACGAGTATTCGGCCGTGGCTCGACCGGAGGGGCGCACCATCGTCTTCGGCGGTTCCTGGACATTCGGTGGTCCACCGAAATCGGCTCCAACGTCGAAGGACGGGTCGTCCGAGACATCGATGGCAAAGTAGAACAATGTTTTGGCATCATGACGGCGAGTACTGCTCGGAACGATCCAAGCCACCGACCTCAAAGCGGGTAACGCCTGCTCGAAGCGAAGTAGCTGGCGGGCAGCAACAAGAGAAACTTCACGCGGCGATTCATCGTCGATTTGAAACTCGAATGAAGCATTGGGAAATAATCGCCGATAATCGTAGCAAAGCCGATTGGAGTTTGGGGCTGTGTCTCAGCGATTGATTCCAACGGGCGGACGTATAGGACTAAGGTCGTAGGACCAAGGTCCTATATGGAGACTAGCGAAAAGCCGCGAAACTTCGTTGTTCGATAGTTTGTCCAACTTCTCACAGGGCGGGGAAGGCGGCGGTGGGCTATTGGAGAAATGTAAGAACTCCAAATGAACATCCAAATGGCCACGCTTCCGCGAGTCATCCAAATCCAGATCACGCAGCCGCGCTTCTCGGAAATGAGTTCTCCAGCGGGAAATCAGAGAAGGCCAAAACAATGAAAGGAAAGTTAAGCTAATGAAAAATCGTAGTAGCCTAAAAATATTCACAACTATCCTGTCCGTGTTCGCCTGCATTGGGCTTTTGCCAACAATGCAAGCGCAATTACCCCCGGAGATACCCGGGAACCCGGACGGGTGCTATCCCGCGTTCACGACAGCGGAAGGGTGCAACGCCCTTCATCAGCTCTTAGGCGGCATAGGAAACACAGCAGTTGGTTGGTATTCCAACTTTTTAGCCGGTGACGCCAGCTTCAACACCGGTGTTGGCGCTGGAACGCTGGCCCTCACCAGTCGAACAGGAGTCGGGACCGAAGGGGATTCCAATACCGCAGTTGGCACCGCAGCGATGATCCTCAACCTCAGCGGCACTAGAAACACAGCCGTTGGAACTAACGCGCTCGTCAACAACATGATCGCCAGCGAGAACAATGCTGTCGGCTTCTTTGCGCTCTATAATAATGACTCGAGCGGCGGCGGTTTTGCCAGCGCCAACAACGCTTTTGGCGCTTTCGCACTTGCCAACAACATCGACGGAGCGTTCAACAGCGCTTTTGGCGCTTCTGCGCTCGGGGGCGTCACAACCGGTGCACTGAACACGGCCCTCGGTGGTTTCGCCGGGTTCGACATTGACGTCGGCAATAACATTAATGTAATCGGCGTGGTCCAGTCTGGTATCGATGGTACGCTTGGCCAGGTGAATAACAGCACCTATATCAGCAACATTATCGGTCAGGACGTTCCGATCGCGGAAGCCTTCATTGTGTTCATCGATAGCTCTGGAAAGTTAGGCACCGGCCTCGTCGATGCCGCTGGAAACAGGGTCTCGGTACCTGCTTCCCAAGCCAGCAAGCCCCAAGCCATGTCCAATCGCAAAGTTGAGGAATTGCAAGCGACCGTCGCGCGCCAGCAAAAGCAAATTGACGCGCTTACTGCGGGCCTGCAGAAAGTGAGCGCGCAGCTTGAAGTGAGCAAACCTGCGCCGCAAGTGGTCGTGAACAAACCGTAAAGCTTTGAGGTAGAGTGGCCTTGTGTGTTAAACACCGAGGCGAATTGGAAAGGCGTTCGCCTCCGCCGGCGAACGCCTTTACCCTTTCGGCTCCTTGATGCAATCGGCTACGTAAAATTAGATGCGCTCTGAACTGCCTTCATTAATGTTTGGTCTGCGCGGTCGGTTATTTTGATCTTATGCATAAGGTTGAAAGGCGTGGCCGCCGCCGAATACGCACGGCTCAATACTGGCGGGAGTATTACACGCGGAAACAGCGGGAATGGCGCGCTGCTCACCCTCAATGGAAAAAACGTCGGAAACAAAAACATCGCGCCGAATGACCGTGCTTCTGTTGGATTGCCGTGCTCGTGCGTTTCGATCACATTGCCAGCTTCATCGTAAACGCGAATCACGGCATCGTGTGAACGGCTGCGGAACTTTGCGTAACCGATTGCGTTCGTGATTGCATTTGGCTCGCCATACCAAAGCCGACCGAATGGCAGCGCATTGGAAATTAGAACCGCGCCGGGTTGGCTTGTCACGCCTTGAAAGCCACAACTTTCTTCGTCACCACCGGACGGATGCGCCAATAGCGGTCCGCCTCCTTCGGTTTCACGAGTGCGCGGTAGTGATTGAAAAGCATCCCGGAGTCAGTGTGACCCATTTCCAGCGCCAGCCCTTTCGCGTCTTTGAAGTGTGCCACGTGATAGCTGGCAAAGCTGTGTCGCAGCGCGTTGTCCGGCCAGTCTGCCAGAATGCCAGCGGCCTTGCGCACTTGATCGAACAGGTCCCGAAAGTTTTCCTTTGGCGCGACGTCGCCCTTGAGTTGGCGATGCGGCATGAGCCATGCCCGCAAATTCGGCTGTAGCGTGATGAAGCGATTGGCCAGCTTGGATTTCCACTTTTCGGCGGTGACTTCAATGTGGCCGCTGTCGAAATCAATCTCGCTCCAATCCAGCCGTTCAATCTCCGCACGGCGCAGACCGGCAAACAGTCCGATGGCGATGTATGGCAGAATCTCCGGCGAAGCGTTGACCAATAGCGCTGTTGCCTGTTCGACCGTGAGAATGCCCGGTTTTGTTTTCGGCTCTTTCGCCTCAGCTGCTTTGGCCGCTGGATTGTGGGTCGCGTATCCCCGTCCAATCGCGAAGTTGAACGCCTGCACGGTCACGCTCCTGTAATGATTGCGCGTGACAGGACCGACCGGGAGCGACCGCAACCAATCGTCAATCTCCGCACTCGTGATCGTGGCAACCATCTGCCCGTCGAACTTCGCTGCAAAGATTTTGAGCCGACTGCGAAGGTCCTCCGTGTGCCGCTCCGAAAGGCCGTCTCGTTCCTTAGCAGCAATCATTTCATCGACCAATTGCGCCGCGCCACAGGACCGCTCGCTTGCTTTCAAATGCGCCACGTAGTGCGCAACCGCGTCGGTGATCGTCTTGCCGAACGGCTTCAACTGCTCAAGCGCATCTTGCGTCATCACGCGCAGATCGGTTGAAAACTCCGCGTGTCCCAGCCCCTGCGCTTCCGCTTCCGTTTTCTTGAACGCGGCAAAGGCTTGCGCCTGCGCTTTCTTCTCGAACAGCTTGCCCTTGCGTTCCCCGGCTTCGTAATGGCTCACTACGAATTTCCACCGAGGCCGGTTCTGGTCCCGGTAGCGGCGCACCCTGAAGTCGATTCGCCTCACGTCGCCCTCCGCAATCTAAATTTTGCGCTCGCCCGGTAATTGCGCTCCCGGATTTTGAACGGTCGTCTTTTCGTCATATTTTCGGTTGTCGTTTGGTTGTTGTTTTCGCGGTCAGTTTTCGGGGACTATCGGCGCGAGAATCGGGAAAAGAAAAGCAAAAATGAATGCGCGGTTTTCATAGGTAAAACGGCGCATTTTAGAGGGCGAGCCGACGACGGGATTCGAACCCGTGACCTGCGGTTTACGAAACCGCTGCTCTACCAGCTGAGCTACGTCGGCGGGAAGCGGCAAAACATTGCATCCGCTGGCGCCTGAGACAAGCGCTCTCCTGTAGCTGCTTCGCTGTGTGAAGCGCTTGATTTGGGTCGCAACGCTCTGGTGCACTGCACACATCACGCGCGTCACGCGTCTCACCCGCCTTCGCCAAGGCCACGGCGAGGGAACCAGAGACGCGGCTACAATGGCAACACAAATGTCTCGCCGATTTCACGCAATGCGATGCGCTCCGGAGTTTTCCCCAGTGCGGCTTCGAAGCGCTCAATCGGCTCGCGGAATGGTTCGAAGCTCAGGCGGAACGTTTGATGATGGACCGGAATGATGAAGCGTGCGCCTGCGGCGTTTGCCATTTCAACCGCCTGCTCGGGCGTGCAATGCGACTGAACCCACGGATTATAAGCGCCAATCGGCATGATCGCAACGTCGATGGCAGGTCGTCGGATCTCTGCGAAACTGTCCGTCATAGCAGTATCGCCTGTGAAAATAATGCGCCGCCCCTTTCTCTCCAGCAGATAACCGTTATAGCTGCGATGTGTGTCCCGCTGTTTTCGCGCGCCCCAGTGGTTCACAGGCAAGGCACCAACATTGATCTCGCCTGTGGCGGTCTTAAGGGTTTTTGCCTCCCCCCAATCGAGCTCGGTGACATTACGGAATCGTGTATGTCTCAATAAATCACGGGTAGCGCGAGCGGTGACTACAGTCGTGCTTTTGCCAAAACAGCGCAGTGTTCGCAGATCGAGATGATCAAAGTGCGCATGCGAAAGAAGGATCAAATCGATCGGTGGCAGCTCATGAAACTGAAGCGCGGGCGCGGTCAATCGTTTTGGACCGATAGTGAAACCTGGCAAGCGAATTCCGATGCGCGGGAAAAGCACAGGGTCAGTGAGAATTTTGACGGCGAGAAAATTGATGAGCACTGTCGCATGACCAATCCAGGCGAACGTGACTTGCGCATCGCTCCACGTTGTAGGCCTGGGTTTGGCAAAGGCAGGAGCGATCGGTCGCCAGCTTTCAGTCGTCCATTCGCGGAACAGATGACCGAGCCAGCGCCGTACGCGTGAGCTGCGCAGAGTCGGTCGTTCACGTGCTTCCATTTAAGATGTACGCACAATCACGGTAGAGGTTCGAAGGCGAAAGCGATGCGAAGACGCATCGCACTCCCAAAGCACTTCGTGCAGAAGCGAGAAAAGCGCCTGTTTTGTTTCGCGCCAGCTTTTGGAGTGCGCACGCGTCCTCGCGTCGCTTTTAGTTAGCGCTTGCCAAACACTCCTTTGATGGCGTTCCAGAGAGTTCGGCCCGGTCTAGGCGGGCCTGCACGCGCGACGAGCACGGGAACATTAGAACGATTCAAAATGCTGCGGGTTAAATCGCCCATAATGTAATGGCGAAGCAGTCCGCGCGCTTGTGACGTACCGGTCACGATCAAGTCGTAATTGCCCTGGCGGACTTCTTCAAAAACCTGATCGACCACAATTCCGTGCCGAAGGCGAACTTCGGCGGGAACACCAAGCCGTTCGAGTTCCCTTTTTTGCCGACGGAGATTAGTGCCAAGCTCTGATTTCGATTCGAGTAACTGACCAACATTCTCTTCCATTCGGACAAGGTCCGCGTACATAGCGGGCGGCTCAGCCATGACGTGGAGCAATGTTACTGAAGCTTTCACGGCGACGGCCAGCTTGCCAGTAAATTGCACCGCTTGTTCTATAAATTCTTTACCGCCCGAGCAAATCAGGAAACGTTTTAATTGTTTGGACTCCCCAATGGCCACCAGCACAGGGGGCTGAATAGCTTTGATCACTTCGTACGTTTTTGCCGAGCGCCAGTAATGCCCGGTTGCTCCGATCCAACGCGCACCAATGACGACTAGGTCGTAATTGGTCTTCGACGTTTGGTCCACAATCTGCCGCACCGGTTCGCCAGATTGCACGACGATAGCCGGCGACACGCCGCGGCTGTGAAGCAATTGTGCTTGCTTGTAAAGTGCATCGCGCAGCGGCTGCTCGTCTTGCGATGTTTCCGCGATTCCGAGGAGCGTGGTCTCGGCCTTGAGCGGTCCTGCCAGCGATCCCCCCAAATGGATTGCTGTTTCGGTCGACTGCGTTCCGTCGCTGCAGATCAAAATTTTCATCGGCTAGAATTTGTGTCCGGTCACGAGCGTGTAGATAACGATCGCTGCGCCAATCAACGGCAACGGCACAAACGCGAGCCGAATTTTTGGTCCGGCGAAATATTGCGTAGAAACAGCGCCGATCTGCGCGCCGATGACTGCGCCGGTATGCATGACGAGCGCAATCAGGATATCCACGTTGCCCTTGATCGCGTGGGTAATGGTTCCGTAACTTGCTGAAATCACGATCTCAAAAAGATCCGTCCCCACTGCCAGGTGTGTGGGAATCCCGAGCACATAAACCATCGACGGCATTCGGATGTAACCAGCGCCGCCACCAAGAAAACCGCTGAAGACGCCTCCAACAAAGGCGACGAGAAGGATGGTCCAGAGGGAAATTCGTACGCCTGAAGTGGGCAGTGTGATCATCGGCCAAATTTTCAGCCGTTGAATATTCCGCGTGACGGGGCTGAATGCAGAGTGGTCTTTTTTTGACTCCGATCCCTTGACCAGCCCGCTCTGTGATCGGCCTCTGCCCGATCGCAGCGTTTTTCGGCTCTCCCAGAGCATAAAGGCCGCGATGCCAAAATAGACGACGATCGCGACATAGCTGACTACTATATTCACGTTGCCAGCGCGCTTTAGCGCCTGAATCAACTGCGCGCCACATTCGGCGCCAGCGATTGTTCCAAATGCCATGAAGAATCCCAGTTTAAGATCAACATTGCCCAGCGCGCGGTGCTGCTTTGCCGCTACTATCGATTTGCCGACGATATGCGCCAGGTCCGTGCCGACGGCGTAATTCCAATCAACTCCCATTAAGCGCAAGGCGGGCCCGGCGATGAAACTTCCACCCACGCCAAAGAACCCTCCCAAAATTCCGATAATAAAACCGACGACGACCAGATAGATCGGGTTGATGTGCGAGTCGGAGATCGGGAAAAACATGACTTATCTCCAGCGGCCGCGCAGAAGCCGAAATAACAGCGTCGTCACCGCATCCAGAGCGACAGCCTGACCGGCGATGAGCAAGAGCGCGACTAAGGCATACATGTAACGATGTTGCGCTTCGAGGTGGTACAGCCACTCGCCCAGAAGATGAAGAACCAGGAAAAAATAAACGGTGACGAGGACTGAATAAATCGCCAGCTCGATCGCAAACGCTCGCAGACTTTTAGCAGCTTGTTTTTTCATGCTGGCTCAATCCAAAGAATTACCGCGTGTCCAAATCAACCGCTGAATCGAGCGATAATGGGCTGCCGGCCTTGAGCTTTCAACGAATTAACGCGGCACGGCCTCATGACGGTTGCGCGCAGCCCCCTCAGCGGCCAGATTGATTGCGTACGGAGCGTTTCTTTCTAACGTTCCACTTCATTTTTACGCGAAAGCCATGGCCGATGCCGCAAACAAATACGCCGAGAACGTACCGGGCAAATTCTACGTCGATGATCAATGCATCGACTGCGATTTGTGCCGCGAAACCGCGCCCGCAAACTTCAAGCGGAATGATGACGGTGGCCATTCCTATGTCTATAAACAGCCAGAGACGCCAGAGGAAGAAGGACTCTGCAAAGAAGCGATGGAAGGCTGTCCGGTCGAAGCGATTGGGAATGATGGCGCGTAATCTGTAGCGGCGGTCTATGACCGCCGAAAGCGATGGGAAAGCAACACGATCGGCGCTCACAGAGCGCCGCTACAGTTCCCATAGCGTTAACCATCGCAGGATCGGATAGCAGCGCCGGCGCTGGCATTCAGGCCGACCTGAAAACGCTCTCCGCGCTTGGTGTTTATGGATTGACCGCCGTGACCTGTATCGTCGCGGAAATTCCCGGAAAAGTTTCGCGGCTTGAGCCAGCCAACACGGGGATTGTTCGCGAGCAAATCGAAGTGCTTGTTAGAAATTTTCCGATCGGCGCGATGAAAACCGGCCTGCTTTGCTCCACGGCGATCATTTCTGCCGTGGCCGAAGCGATAGGAAAGACCTACCGCACGCGGGGGCGACGCATTCCACTCGTGATCGATCCCGTAATGATTGCGACCAGTGGCGACCGCCTTCTCGAGCCGGCAGCTATTGACGCTTACAGAGACCAACTATTCCCGTTCGCGACGCTTATTACACCCAATCTCGACGAAGCAGGCTTGTTGCTCGAAACGAAAATCAAAACCCGGAAAGCGATGGAGGAAGCGGCCGAGGCTCTCGCGAACCAATATTGCGCCTCGATCTTGTTGAAAGGTGGCCATCTTCAAGGCGACGACGCGATCGATTTACTTTTTCACAAGGGCAAACTGAGAACGTTCTCAGCGCCGTTTGCGCGGGGTGTCGCAACGCACGGTACCGGCTGCACGTACTCAGCGGCGATCACGGCTGGTCTTGCGTCCGGTTTATCGCTGGAACATGCAGTTCAACGTGCCAAGAAATTTGTGACCCAATCGATCGCTCGACATTTCAAGTGGAAGTCTAAAACGGGAAAGATTGTCGAGGCGCTCAGACATTCAATTTGAGTTTGGTAGAGCGCGACCGCTCGCCACGGCGGAGGCGGGTCGGACGCGCTGCAACGTTGCATGGTCCGCCTTGGCAATCCGCGCATACCAAATGAATCTCACGCGCTCTCTTTTTCGCGCTTCTTCTCCCAGCGTCTTAACTGCATCGCTTCGAGCGCAGCCGCAGTTTCAGCCTGTTTTTTGCTGCGGCCGCAACCTTGGCCAAGGACAATTCCCTCCCAAACGACTTGCGAGACAAACGTCTTTTCATGTTCCGGCCCACTCTGCGAAATTAATTCATAGACCGGACTTTGCGGCGAAATGCTTTGTAACAACTCCTGAAGGTCGCCTTTAGGATTTATGTCCACCGGCTTTTCCGCCAGCTCGTCGAGATCAGCGCGAGTCTGGGTCAAAATGAACTTTTTGGCCACGTCGAGGCCGCCGTCGAGGTAAAGCGCGCCGATGAGCGCTTCGAATGCGTCGGCTAATGTGGATGTTCGCTCCCGGCCGCCACTGGCTTCTTCACCGCGCCCCATCAAGATGTAACGTCCGAGGTCGAGCGCGGCGGCATGCATCCTCAGCGCTTCGCGGGAGACCAGCCGCGAACGTAACTTGGTTAGTTGTCCTTCTGCTTCGATTCGAAAATTGCGAAACAGATATTCGGTAATAACGAGCTGGAGAACCGCGTCGCCCAGAAACTCCAACCGCTGATAATCAAAATGATAACGTTGCGCCTCATGGCCGAGGCTGGGGTGCGTCAGTGCTTCCGCCAGCAGCAGTGAATTGCGGAATTTGTAACCAATGCGTTCTTCGAGCGGTGTCACATCCGTGGCATTCTGAGCAAACTCCAAGAATACTACAATCCGCTCACGGACGACAAGGCTTCGGAATAACAGATAAGCTAATCCAAAGTCGAAAACGAAGGCGGTTCCACCTTATCTATCGGCTTTGATAAACCTCGAGCGAGGTGATCACATCCAGCGCCCGTTGCAAGACTGGATCGTGCGGTGGCTGCTTTTCCGGGACGCGGCCGCGGCGCTGCTGCGCTGCTTCTGCTGCTTCGACCTCAGGATTAGTTCCGGCCAACAGCGCCGCTTCATTCATATGCGGCCGACCCGCTTCGTAAACAAACGGGCCCATTCCTTTTTCGCTGCTTGATTGAAAAATCTGTCGCTTGTCTGCTAGCGACATATCGATGGGCAAATCTGGCTTGACTCCCTCCGTAAATAATGAGCGGCCCTCCGGCGAAATCATTTCAGCGACGGCAAGACGCAGAATCTTGCCACTCGGCAATGATAAGTCCGAGTATTCGGCCGCGCGACCGGCTGTCGGTTGTCCGATAACCAGAGCCTTGTCGTGAAACCGCAGCGCAGCGGCGATGGCTTCTGCTGCGCCAGCGGTGTCGCCATCGGCAAGCACCATGACCAGGCCCCGAAATGCCGGATCACGATCAGAACTAAATACGCGATCCTGGCGTCCCGGGGCTTTGCGCAAGGTAAATATGGTTTTACCTCTGGGACAAAACCGCTTTGCAAATTCCGCGGCAAACGCCAAATCATTTGCCGTCCCGCTGGATCGAAGATCGACAATCACGGCGTTCACCTTTTTCGGCGCGAGAGTGCTGAGACTCTTGTCCAGGGCCTGAAGGTTGGCGCTATTGAATGACCCGAGACGCACGTATGCGATGTGCCCTGCGATAATCTCGCTGTAAAAAGCGCTTGGCGGGACGGCCGCGGCGTTCTCTTTGCTCGGCAAAAGCATCACACCTCGCTGCAGCCGCGCCATTAGGCCCTCAACAGTTGCCCGACTCAACTCCGTGTCAGTGGTGGCGTCCGGATTTGCGAAATTGCTTTTCAGCAGCGTAATGACCGCCTGTAGATCGGCCGGGCCTAACGAATTGACCAGATCTTCTGTAGTGGGAGCGATCCACGGCGAAGCTGCTGGCATACCAGGCGATTTCGACGGGCTCTGCAGTGCCGCACCGGATGGCGTTTGCGCGGCGAGATTCGCAGCGAAGATGAAGATGGCAAACGTGGCCTGCAAAGATCGAGAGATCACGATGATTTCTCGATGTTAGCCGCAACAGCATTCAGAGCAATGTCGCGCCTGTACTGACAGTTTTCGAACTGAATGCCTGAAACGGCTTCGTATGCGCGTTCCCGCGCCTCTTTGATGGTTGACCCAAGCGCAGTAACTGCGAGAACCCGGCCACCCGCAGTCCTGATTTTGCCGTTCGCGCATTTCGTTCCGGCGTGGAAAATCTGAACGTCTTGTTTTGCTGCGTCGTTGAGACCTGAGATCGGTTTCCCGGTTTCGTATTTGCCAGGATAACCGGCCGACGCCAGCACGACCGTGACTGCAGCCCGCGTATCCCATTCAACTGCGCATGTGTTGATCTTTCCATCAATTGTCGATTCCAAGAGCGGCAACAGATCCGATTTCATACGTGGTAAAAGCGCCTGCGTCTCCGGATCACCGAAACGACAGTTAAACTCCAACACACGCGGGCCTTCGCTGGTGATCATTAAGCCGGGATAAAGGAGGCCGCGAAACTTGGTTCCCTCTTGCAGGAGACCGTGCAGCAGCGGCCGCATGATTTCCGTTTCGAACTGAGCTTGCAATTTGCCGTTCCAGTTATTGGCCGGACTGAAAGCGCCCATCCCGCCCGTGTTTGGGCCCTGATCGCCATCCAACGCGCGCTTGTGATCGCGCGCCGATTCCAGCAGAAGATAATTGTTTCCGTCTACCAGCGCATGCAACGAGCATTCTGTGCCGCGTAAAAGTTCCTCGATCACGATGCGCCGGCCTGCGTCCCCGAAACGACGTTGATTCATCATCTCATCGATAGCCGATCGTGCTGTGGCAGCATCAGCCGCAACGATTACCCCTTTGCCGAGCGCCAGCCCGTCCGCTTTGATCACTACTGGAAATTTCGCTCGCTCACAGTATCGAAGCGCTTCGCTGCTCTCAGAAAATATGCTCGCTTCCGCTGTGGGAATCTTCTGTGCGCGCATCAGTTCTTTTGCGAAAACTTTCGACGCCTCGATACGGGCCGCCAATTTCGTCGGACCAAACGCACGCAATTTTTCAGCCGCAAACAGATCGACGATTCCCGCGGCAAGCGGATCGTCCGGGCCGACCACCGTTAGATCGACACAATTTTCCTTCGCGAAGCCAACGAGCGCTTCCAAATCACTCGCGGGAATCGCGACATTCTCGCCAATCTCGGCAGTGCCCGCGTTTCCCGGTGCGCAAAAAATACGCTCAGCATGTGGAGATTGCCGCAGTTTCCATGCAAGGGCGTGTTCGCGGCCGCCGCTGCCAATCACTAAAATTTTCATCAAAGGAGCAATCGCAGCGGCACTGTAGAGGCAGCCGCGTCGGCTGCAAAGCATTCGAAATCGCAGGCGACACTCCTGCCACTACAATCGACGCCCAATCAGCGCGATTCGGCTGGCAGGATTGGCAACTCCAATTTCTCGGTGTGGCGAATGACTGTAAGACTGGCGCTGACACCGATTTGTTCTCCAACCAAAACTTTATGCAAGTCATGCACGCTCCCGACGGGCTGACTATTGAACGCAACAATCAAATCGCCCTCGCGCAATTGAGCGCGCTTGGCGGGACTCTCCTTCTCAACAGAAACCACGAGCACTCCCGTATCGAGAGGTAACCCGTAAAATCGCACGATCCGCCGATGAATCGGCACATTCTGACCGGCAACGCCGATATATCCACGCCGGATTCGCCCATCGCGGATCAGCCATCCAGCGACCAGCTTTGCTGTGTTACTGGCGATGGCGAAGCAGATGCCCTGTGCCGGTCGGATCATCGCTGTGTTAACACCCAACACTTCTCCGGCTGAATTCACCAGTGGTCCGCCGGAGTTCCCGGGGTTCAGAGCGGCGTCGGTTTGGATAATATTATCGATCAAACGCCCCGACTGAGCATGCATCGAGCGGCCGAGCGCACTGATGACGCCCGCAGTCACGCTTGCTTGAAAGCCGAGCGGATTTCCGATGGCGATTACCAATTGGCCGACGCGCAAATTCTCGGAGTCGGCCAGACGCACATGCGTGAGCCGCGGCGCATCGATGCGAATGACCGCGACATCCGTGTCCGGGTCGTCACCAGTCAATTGCGCCGGATATTCGCGTCCGTCCGGTAGGTTCACAGTGATAGAGTTCGCTGCGTGAACGACGTGGCTGTTCGTCAGGATGAATCCATCAGGTGTGATGATGAAACCTGAGCCGTTTCCACTGATTGCACCTGCTCCGCGGCGGACGTTCACGCGTTGTTTCACGTCGATGTTCACAACGGCAGGCGCGACCCGCGCGACTGCACTCACCACTGTGCGTGAATACGCATCGAGCAAGGCGGAATCGTCTAGTGCCGCGGTGGCCGCTTCGGCGTCGCCCATCGACTTTGCGCCAGCTCCGGAGTCAACCTCGTTGAGGAGAGAATCCATCGGCACAGCGTTTTCATTTGAAAGAGATGCAATTGTCATGAATCAAATTTCGAGCAACCAAACCGGCAGTCAACTACATGTAGCTACCGCCTATACATATCTTTTCGAATGTTACTCTCTGCTTGAACGTGAGAAAGGCGCAGATTAGAAAGAGGCATGCCAAAGCCCTCTTCTCCCCCGTCCGTGATGGACGCGCAGTGCCCCTCCCGGCTCGTACTCGACAGAATCGCGGATAAATGGACCGCTCTCATCATCCAGATTCTCGCGCGCGGGACGATGCGTTACGCGACGCTGCAGCGAGAAATCGGAGGTATTTCCCAGAAGATGCTTACCCAAACCTTGCGGAGCCTCGAGCGCGACGGCCTGGTGCAACGCACCGTTCATCCAGTCGTGCCGCCGAAAGTAGAATACTCACTGACCACATTGGGTCGGACCTTGATTGAGCCGTTGCGCACGCTTTGCCGCTGGTCGGAAAAACACCTGGCAGAACTTCAGGCGAATCGAGCGCGGGCAAAGGCTGTAGCAGCGGTCGCTGAGCGCGGCTGATTGCGCATCGCCTAGGCAATCCAGTCGCACCACACAAAGAGATCGATATCGTCTGCCAACTCCCAGAGAAAAAAGAGTACTGAAAAGCCATATCGAGCCGGCCAATCTCTGGCTGGCCCGCCCAGTCGCGCCGCGCAGGTCTTGAGCTCTTTCTTGAAGAACTGAGCCAGATGCAATCGCACTTTATCTGTAAGAGGTAGCTTTTCCATCCCGGCCCAACTGTTGTAATCCGTCGTCACCCGGCGGCTTGGCTTGTCTGGATCGGCACCCAAAAAACGGAGGATGGAGCACCGCAGTTCAGTGGGATTTCTTTTTAGATCGTCAAAGAAATAAATACGAAACCTGTCTGGATGAACATTGCATTTCCAGCGCGCGACAATTGCGCTCGGGTACGAGCGCAACAGCATCCCTCGACGGAGCAAATTCCGATTGACTTGGTCGATATCGGTCGCGTCGAACGGCTCAATTTGGCGATAACGCACTTCCATGGACAAGTGCGACCACACGCGCTCAACCGGATCGCGGGCCAGAAAGATCACCTTTAAGTTCGGGAAATATCCGACGACTCGCCGAATGACTTCATTACTCAACGTCGAATAGTTTGGCGAAATATCACCCGAAAGGAGCGATGCCTTGGGTTCGAACAGTTGGGCATAATGCTCGAGGTCTATATACGGCTTGGCACTGAGGCTCTTTAGGCTCTCCAAAAAGCCAAGATCGCGGTCATCTCTGCAGCGCGGACGAGATGTGCGGTGAACCCTACTTAATTGATCAAAATAATGCAGTTCCTTTACCGGAGGCATCCAGAAATCCGGATGGGAGTCGAGCTGCTGATAAAGCCAGGTCGTGCCGCCTTTGTGGGCTCCCACACACAAAAAATCGGGCCGTGCATCGCCATTAACAGATCCGTTCGCTTCCCTATGACCGTTGGCCCCGGTGCGAGCTTTGAATCGCCAGGTCCATCTCATGTCTGCATTATGTTCCTCTTAGAATCAAAAAGGCAAGAACGAGCAAAGCCTACTCCTTATTTGAAGGAGCAATAGACCGGCTTTTATTTGCCGACGTCAGGCGATCCAATCGCACCAGAAAAGGATATCGAAGTCGTCTACTAGTTGCGCGAGAAAGATGACTACTGAAAAGCCGTATCGGGCTGGCCAACGTTTGGCCGGTCCGCCCAGTTCTGCTGCGCAGGCCTTCAGTTCCTGTTCAAAAAATTGAGCGATACGGGCGCGCACTTTGGCGGTGAGCCGAAGCTTCTCCCTGATGGCATCCCTGTTGTCATCCGGCTTCAACTTACCGCTTGGCTTGTTCGGATCGCCGCCTAAAAAAAGGAGAATCGAACGTCGCAGCTGTGCGGGATTTTGTTTCAGATCATCGAAGAAATAAACGCGAAAGAGTTCCGGACGAACATAGCGCTTCCATCGCGCGACGGTTTTACTGGGATGCGAACGGACCAACACGCCTGGGTTTAGCAAATTCCGAATCACTTCCTCGGCATCCGTCGCGTCAAACCGGCTGATCATTCCGAGCCGCACGCCCATGGACAACTGCGACCAGGCTCTCTCGACAGGGTCGCGAGCCAGAAAGATCACTTTCAAATTAGGGAAGTAATCGACGACTCGCTCAATCACTTCATCGCTCAATGTCGAATAGGCTGGCGAAATGTCACCTGACAGAAGCGCTCCCTTGTGTCGGAACAACTCGCCGTAATTCTGCAGGTCAATGTACGACTGGGCACTCAGGTTCTTCATGCTCTCCAGAAAACAATAATCGCATTCATCTTTGGAGCGCGGAGGATGGAATCGCCTCGTTCTGTTCAAAGTATCCAGGTAATGCAGTTCCTTTACCGGGGGCATCCAGAAATCGGGATGTGGCTCGAGTTGTCGATACAGCCACGAGGTTCCAGCTTTCTGCGCGCCCACGCACAAGAAGTCTGGGCGTGCATCACCGATGCAACAGTGATGCTCTTCTCCATTGCGATCGTCGTCGATGCGAGTTTTGAACGGCCAAGCCAAACGCACGTCGCATTATTTTGTCAGGCGACTTAAAAAGCAAGCGGGGGGCGCGGCTTGCGGCAACCCCTGGTGCCGTTGAAAATTGAAACGGATGGGAAACAAGGCCTGCTGTCGCATCTTTCTTCTCTCACCCGCTTACGCCGGAGGTCAACGAGCGCGAATGATTCTGAGCGATCGGGCGCAATTCGAACTCGCGTGGAAACTGCGCGGGAAAAAGGGCGCGCCAATCGCGGAAGTGTTCACGTTTCTGAGCGGCCTCTACTTTCGTGGAAAGATTGCGTATGCGACCGCATTTGCGCGGCCGGCGCGCGGAACTCCCGGTGTCTTTGTCATTACGCCGACGCGCGGGCTTGTCGATGCAAAAAAGAGAATTCATCTCGACGACCTGCGTGAGTTCGCCACGGTCGACATTCACGAGGACGATTCGCGTTATCGACTACCGATTGAACGCGATGCACAACTTCTGGCACGAAGGCTGCCAGTCGAGAGCGAGGTCATTCTTCTCGGCAGCATTGCCACGGGCAAGTATGTGGATGTTTTAATGACAATTTTTCGTGACCGGCTGCGATTCCCGTCGGAGTTCATTGGACGTGGCGACATGAGCCGTGGCGGATTGATGTTGCGTTGTGCAACGGATCGACAAGAGCTTTCGTACGTCGCGATTGCGGGCGCGATTGTTAATGGAAAACGTCCGCCGAAACTCGTTCCGCGGAGCTATGCCGACAAGGAGCGACGGCTTGGGCAGCCGTCGGTTTAAGTATGACGGCTGCCGCGTTCGCCAAGGCTACGGCGACCCAAGGGGAAGCCGTCACGTTGTTTATTTGTTTTGCATCGCAGGCTGGTGTGAGTCTATCGTGAAATTCTCAGTTATGGACGTCAGCGGAACCATCCGGTCGATCTTGAATCAGAAAAGCGACGACGTTTTCTCAATTTCTCCCGACGCAACGGTTCTCAAAGCGGTCGAAATGATGGACGCGAAGAATGTCGGCGCACTGCTGGTGATGGATCAGGAACGGCTGGTGGGCATCATTTCGGAACGCGATTACACACGCAAAGTGATGTTGCGCGGCAAGCGATCGCGCGAAACAAAAGTCGCCGAGATCATGTCGAGCGATGTCACCGTCACCAATCCCCGTGAGCCCGTCGAGAAATGTCTTCGACTGATGACCGACAAACACATTCGCCATCTGCCAGTGGTCGAGAACGATAAAGTTGTGGGCGTGATCTCAATCGGCGATCTCGTGAAGCACGTCATTTCCTGCCAGAGCGCAGCGATTGCACATTTGGAACACTACATCCACGGCGGATACGCGGGATAATTCTAAGGGCCTTGCGCCAAAAGCCTCTGCGTTTGACACAAACGCCGCTACAACTTCCAAACCGTTTTTCCGCCTACGATCGTCCGCACTGCGCGCCCTTTCAGTTTCCAGCCGTCGAACGGGCAGTTGCGGGACGCTGATTCAAACTCATCGACCCCGACTTTCCATTCCAATTCCGGATCAATAAGCGTCACATCGGCGCGCGCGCCAATTGATAATGTGCCGGCGCCGATCTTTAACAACCTTGCCGGCTCAATTGTGTACATCTCGATCAGTCGGGCGATATCGATCTTGCCGTATTTGTGGACGAGCAGATCAAGAAATAATCCGAGTTCTGTCTCCAGTCCGATGATTCCAAAGGGCGCGGCATCGAATTCCACTTCTTTTTCGAAATCGGCATGTGGCGCGTGATCGGAACACAAGATCGAGAGTGTTCCGTCAGCGATTCCCTCCAGCAACGCATCGACATCCGTCTGCGAGCGCAGCGGCGGATTCACTTTGTAGTTCGTATCAAAATTTTGGATCGCTTCTTCGGTTAGCGCGATGTGATGCGGGCAAACCTCGCCGGTTATTTTCACGCCGCGCGCCCGCGCTTCGCGCAGTAATTGCACACTTCCGGCTGTAGTGAGGTGCTGGCAATGAATCGGATGATCGCAAAGTTCAGCAAGCAAGATGTTGCGCATGACTATCGCTTCCTCGCCCGCAGCTGGCCAGCCGGGTAACCCGAGAAGCGTGCTCCAATAACCCTCATGCACGACTCCATTGCCGACCAAATTGTAGTCCTGACAATGATCGAGCACAGGCACGCCAACCATGCGCGCATATTCGACCGCGCGCCGCATCACCTCGTGATTTTGAATGCAATGCCCATCATCCGTGATCGCTACAACGCCCGCTTGTGCGAGAGAGCCGATCGGAGCCAATTCTTCGCCTGCGAGATTTTTCGAAATGGCGCCAGTCGGCATAACGTTCACGCAGGCGACATCTTCAGCGCGATCCTTAATCCATGCGATCGTGCTGGGGCTATCGGCTGCCGGTGAAGTATTCGGCATGCAAACCACGGTTGTAAATCCGCCCGCTGCCGCCGCGCGCTCGCCTGATTCGATTGTTTCCTTGTGGCTGAACCCCGGCTCGCGCAGATGCACATGCATGTCGATCAAGCCTGGCGCCACGATCAATCCTTTTGCGTCAATCTGTTCAATTTCGGACTTCGGATCTCGGATTTCGTGCTTGGAGCCGACGATTCTTCCGTTCGCGATGTAAAGATCGGCGATTTCCTCCCGCTTGTTTGCGGGATCGATCACCCGGCCGTTGCGAATGATGAGCGCGCTCATGTCTGGGGAGCACAGGCTACTAGCCGGTAGTTCGCGGCAGCGTGCCGCGAACATTTATTGACCACGCAGTCTGAATTGCGCCCGGGTGCGTTCGGCAAGCTGCCGAACGCTGCAGGCTGGCAGCCTGCGCTTCCCAGAACAATCCTCAGCACACAGGTCACGCTGCGATTCCTCCGCACAAATAGAGAACAGCCATACGAACGGCGAGGCCGTTGGTGACTTGATCAAGGATCACGCTTTGCAAACCATCGGCGACTTCGCTGTCGATCTCGACCCCACGGTTGATCGGGCCGGGATGCATGATCAGGCAATCCGGTTTCAAAAGTTTTGCGCGTTCTTTCGTCAGACCAAACAGTCGGATGTATTCGCCGAGCCCGGGAAAATATTCTCTGCGCTGGCGCTCGTGCTGAATTCGCAAAAGATTTACCACATCGGCTTTCGGCAGCACGTCATCGATTTTGTACGAAACTTCGACTCCGAGTTTTTCAAACTCGCGTGGCACAAGCGTGCTCGGCCCAACCAGCGTCACGCGCGCGCCGAGTTTAAGCAGCCCGAAGATGTTGGAGCGCGCGACGCGACTGAAGAGAATGTCGCCAATGATCGCGACGTGCAGGCCAGCGATTTTTCCTCTATGTTCGCGGATCGTGTAAAGATCGAGGAGGGCCTGCGTGGGATGTTCATGCGCACCGTCGCCGGCATTGATTACGCTTGCTTTGAGTCGATTTGCCAGGAACTGCGGCGCGCCCGCTGAACTGTGGCGCAGCACGAGAATATCGGCGTGCAATGCCTCCAGATTGCGCGCGGTGTCTTTTAGTGTTTCGCCTTTGGTCAGACTGGATGTGGTCGCCGAGATATTGATCACGTCCGCGCTCAATCGGAAAGCAGCCAACTCGAATGAGGTGCGCGTCCGCGTACTTGGTTCGACAAAAAAGTTGACGAGCGTTTTTCCGCGCAGCGCCGGAACCTTTTTGATCTCACGAGTACCGACCTGTTTGAATGCATCCGCGGTCTCGAGAACAAAATTGATTTCCTCGGCCGACAACTCGCGCAGGCCAAGAAGATCTTTGCGTGTCCAGCGAGTGGTCATGTGATTTTCTGGGGAGCACAGGCTGCCAGCCTGTAGTTCGCGGCAGCCTGCCGCGAACATGTATCGGCAATCAAGCGCGAGATCGACCCAGGTGCATTCGGCAAGCTGCCGAATGCTGCAGGCTGGCAGCCTGCGCTCCCCAGAACAGGTTCGCGTCGCGTCATCATGATTCCTTTTCCAGCCAGACCGCGTCCGGCTCATTATCGGTCTCTTGCAGGCGCACCTGAATTTGTTCGCCCGTCGCCGTCGGCAAATTCTTGCCGACGTAATCAGGACGAATGGGCAATTCGCGATGCCCGCGATCGATCAGCACTGCAAGTTGGATGCGGGCAGGTCGCCCGAACGAACTGATGGCATCCATGGCCGCGCGAATGGTGCGGCCAGTGTAAAGAACGTCATCAACAATGACGACCGTGCGGCCCTCCAGTGGCAATGGAAGTTCCGATGCGCGCACCACCGGTAACTCCGGGCGCGTTCCGACGTCGTCGCGATGCATTGCCACATCAATCACGCCGGTCTGAACATTGATGTTTTTGATCTCGCGAATAAAAGCGGCGATTCGCCGCGCGATCTCCACGCCACGCGACGGAATTCCCGCGAGCACAACTTTCTCAAGCCGCGGGTTGCGCTCGATAATTTCGTGCGCAACCCGTCGAAGCGCGCGACGCATTGCTTCCGCGTCCATGACCGGGACGGCGGCTGATGAATTCTGTTTTGTTGGCTTCATGCGTTTCCTTGGCGACCTCGCAGGATCGCGTTAAAGGAACAAAAATTTAGGAGGCGGACTTTTCGGTGCGCGCCTCCTTCCTTCGCCGCTCTCGCCAATTGGAGCGATGTTTCACGATCCAATCAAGAAGAGCCCTCTCGAAGCCGATGTCTTTACCGGCTTTTTCGCTTTCAATCCACTTGTGTTTCAAAATCTCAGCCCGCTCTGCAAGGAATTCCTTGTAGAGCGCTGAATCCTTGACAAATTGAGCTTGATCCTCTTCCGAAGACGGCATTCCCTTTTTTTCTTTCATAAAACTTGCAGCTAGTCAACAAAATCGAATACCTAAAATTCGACGACTCGACTGCGTGATTTATTTAACCCACGTTTACACTTACCGTTGCAGATGCCGCGCTAAGACAAAACCTTACGAAGCCCTTCAGCGATCCTTTTAAACTCAGTACTCACAGGTGATTGCCGATCTTCGCTCACGACCGGTATCCCGCGATCGCCCGCTTCGCGTGTGGCGATATCGATGGGAATTTGGCCGAGCAGGGGAACGCGCAACCGTCTGGCTTCGCGTTCGCCGCCGCCGCTTCCAAAGATGTCGTAGCGCTTTCCATCGGACGGAGACATGAAGTAACTCATATTTTCGATCAAGCCGAGCACGGGGACGTTGACCTTGTCAAACATGGTAGCAGCCTTGCGTGCGTCGATGAGAGCCACCTCCTGTGGTGTAGTCACGATGATCGCTCCGGAAAGGGCCACCGTTTGCACGATCGTAAGCTGGATGTCCCCGGTGCCGGGAGGAAGATCCAGAACCAAATAATCCAGCTCGCCCCATTCGACCTGCCTCAAGAATTGCTGGGTGTAGCGCGTCACCATCGGCCCGCGTAAAATCGCCGGAGAAGTATCGTCCAGCAGAAATCCCATCGACATTAGACGCAAGCCGTATTGCTCGATCGGAACGATCTTGTTCTCTTCCGTGGCCGTTGGCCGCTCGCGGGTGCCGAACATGAGCGAAATGCTCGGGCCGTAAATGTCGCAATCGCACAAGCCAACGCGCGCGCCAGTTTGTTCCATCGCGACAGCGAGATTCGCAGCGACCGTCGATTTGCCGACGCCGCCTTTGCCACTCGCCACCGCAAAGACATGTTTGATACCTGGAATCCGCATCGCGCCCATGCCCGCTCCTGCGCCGGCTGGCGGCGCGTGGATGTCGATCAAAACTTTGGCGCTCCGGACTCCTTTTATCCCTCGCAATACACTTTCCGCGTCATTCTTAATTGCTGCTGGAACATTTGGGTCGTTTGTCGCCAGCGCGAGCTGCACCTTCACTTCGCCATCGTCGATGTGGACCGACTTGAGCAACCCGAAAGAAACGATGTCACGAGTGAAGCCGGGATATTTCACCGACTTCAACGCGTTCGTCACCTGCTCCTCTGAGATCGACATAGATGAACCTTACGTGCGCGGCGGCAAACGTAAACGGCGCTGCGTTACCGATCCTGATAATCCATCTTGTACCGAATCTGATAATCGCTTCCGCCAGAGGGGCGAGTAGGCTGCTCGCCGGCTTTCGCGACGAAGTCCGGGTTTTGCCACTCGGACCAGGCGCGGTATTTCGCCCTCATAGGGTTGGCTGGCAAGTGGAGCTGGAAGATTCGGTCTTCACCGCCGGGAAATTTCAGCACGAACAGGCGCTTCGACGTGCGAAAATAAAGTTCGACGTAGCCAGCGCGCACGCCGGAGTTTTCAGGTGCGTCCGTATGCCAGTAACCCGGCATCGGCATCCGATTGAGAGGTGTGTCCAGCTCCGGCTCAACTTTGGCAAGGCTTTCGATTGACTGGCCGGTCGGCGGCTTAACTTCAAACTCAAGCAGTGGCGTCGGGCCATTGATGTTCAAAACATGCGGTTGAGCCGCGTACCAAATTCCAAATCCGGATGCGGCAATTGCTGCTATCGAGAGACAAACTATCACTAACCCAATGAACAACCAGATGCTCCTCACGCCGCGCCAATAGAGTGTGAGAAGAATCGAGACTGGCGTGACGATAAGCGTCACGAGAATCGCGATTATCACAGCAAAATAGCCGGCCTCGCCTTCGAACGTTGAGACATGAAACGCAGTCGCCAGAGCCGCGCCTAGTGCGAAGCCGAGAAATAGCCCAGCCCCGATGCCGATAATTCCTCCCAGAATTGCGAGGAGAATTGCGCTAACGGAGAGTTTATTGATCGCGGCCTTCACAAGAATGGATCAGGGCGAACTCGCCGGCGCCGGCCGTTGGAGAAGACGAGACCGGAATAGTTCCACCGGCCAAGCGACTTCGTTGCCGCCACGTAAATTGTTCCTTTTCCCTTTGGGCCGGCGACGGGAATGGAGAGATTGGCTTCTCCGGATGCGCCGTTAACGTTTGTGTTTCCTGACAAAAGAAGGCCTTCTGTGACAGGCGAACCAAGAGCCTCGATAACAGCGGGGTGTGTTTTGGCCCGTGCCAAAGCATCTTTGTAAACGTCACTCGAAGTAATCCGAATCCAGAAAGTATTAGACTGCGAGTAGCGGGCGCTCCCTCAGAATCGCGCGGGGATTGGCGTCAACCGTCCCTGCCGATGATCTGCAGATAAATATCATCGAGCCTTTGCGCTTGGGTGCGCAGATCGAAGTTCTTTCGAACTACTTCTGCGGCGCTGCGGGCGATCCCCGAAAGAAAAATCAGATCTTGGGTCGCGCTTAACAGCGCCCGGGAGAGCGCTTCATGATCATGTTCCGGCACCAGGACGCCGCTCACGGCGCTTTCGATTGCTTCGGGAATTCCGCCGTGCTCGGTTGCAAATACTGGCAGACCGCTGGCCATTGCTTCGAGCATCGAATTTGGAACGCCTTCCTGATTTCCGTCGCGACCAATCTGGCTCGGGTGCAGGAAAATGTGCGACCGGTAATAGATGTCGCGCAGTTGTTCTTGCGAAATGAAACCCGTGAATAAGACGCGCTTTTCGATCTTTAATTCACACGCCAGCTTATGAAGTTCGTCGAGCAATGCTCCTTCGCCGGCAATTGTCAGCGTCGCATTCGGATATCGATCGAGGAAAACTGCGAAAGCGCTAAGGGTAACTGGCAGACCTTTCTTTTCGATCAACCGGCCGGCTTGCACCAACCGCCATTCACCGTCCTGCGGAAAGCTTCTTTCGCGGAACGGAAATTCTTCCAGTGGAATCCCCGTCCGTTGGACTGCGATCTTTGTTTCGTCGCAGCCAAGATCGACGACGGCGCGCCTCAGCGATTCGGAGCGAACTAAAACGAGCTTTACAGTATCGAGCATCTGACGGGTAGCCTCTCGATAGGCCGGCTTGTTCATGTCCACCGTGACATCGGCGCCGTGAAAGGAAACGATCGACGGATTTTTCCACGCGCGAATCAGCGGCAGGAGATGCACGGCGATTTGACCGAAGTAAATGTGCAAAACACGAGCGTCGATTCTGCTCAAGACGCGCAGCAACACGCGCAGTTCAGCGTCCGAAATCTGCCACGGCATGTCGCGCAGTTGCCGGAACCAAAAGCGCCGCAGGAAATGAGTTGCTGGCTTGGGAACAATGTGGATCGGCTCAAATGGGAAGCGCTCGGTGTGTTCGCGTTTCTGCGCAATTACGACTGGAGCGCATCGTTGCAGCGCGGTGATCTGCCGGTAGATATGCAACATCTCCGGTTTCAGAAACGTCGCGCAATAACAAGCGATGACCGGACGTGAATCAGGAGATCGAACTTCCAACGCTCAACGCTCAACGCTCAAGGCACAATGTTCAACTCTCAAGGAAACCTGATTTCCTGATCGTCCCAAAGCGGTTCGGAAATCGCCCCTCCTTGAGATCCAAACTTAAGTGGAAAACTGCGCACGCACTTCCGGTGGCACGCGTATCGGCCCGGCCGTTTGCGCATTGATCGGGCACCACAGGGTACGGGCCTTTGACAAAAGCTGGCCGTCGCTATTGCGCCGGACTTCCGTGAAGCGTTCAAACGTGAGCCGAGTGGCTTTGCCGACCCACGTGCGCAAGATAATTTTGTCCTTTAGTGTGGCGGGCGTTTTGTAGTCGATCTCGTGTCGCAGAACGACCCAACCGATATTCCCCCGCGCTTGCGGGCTGGCGACGGCTCGCCAATGCGCCGTGGCAACCTCCTGGACCCACCGCAGGTACACCGTGTTGTTCACGTGATTTTGCTCGTCGATATCACCGGGCAGAACTGAAACGGTCATTTCGAAATGCGCGGAGGACATCGGGAGCGAAAAGTCAGAAATTGGTAATCGGTGGAGAGCTGAGAGCTGATGAAAAGTAGCACAGCGGCAGAAATACCCCTACAAACTCGACCAGGCATTGGGCTAGGATCACCTCGCAATGGACAAGGAACATGAAGAGATTGCGTCAACATTGCCGAAGGACTTGGATGCGCTGCCGCGGCTCGGCGGATTTCGGCTGCGCGGGATGGAAATCACACGGCTAGAAACCTTCATCGACGCAGCCTTCGCTTTTGCAATCACCATGCTGGTGATCGCCGCGCAGCAAATCCCGGACGATATCGAGACGCTCCTGACCGCGTTCAAGAATGTGCCCGTCTTTGTCGCGAGCATCATCGTGCTGGGAATCTTTTGGCGAGGGCATTGGTTGTGGAGCCGGCGTTACGGCCTTGAAGATGGAATCTCGATTTTCATTAGCTGGGCGATGATTGCCACCATCCTCATTTACATGTATCCGCTGAAGGCAATTTTCAGTTCAATGTGGTTTTTGCTCAGTAACGGTCGACTAGGCCACGCACTGGGGCCTCATTCGGGATCACAAACGCGGACTCTTTTTGTTATCTTTGCCCTCGGATTTACTGCAATCGCGCTAGAGGTCGTCCTGTTGAATCTGCGTGCTTGGCAATTGCGGAAGCCCTTACGGTTGAATGCACGGGAAAGATTGATCACGCTTTATGAAGTGACGGGATGGGGCATCCCGGTGGGGGTCGGAATCATTTCGCTCGTTCTGGCCTTGATCCTGCCGAGGGAGCAAATCGATTGGAGCGGCTGGGTTTATTTCTCGATGGTCATTCTTGTGCCCCTGCACTCTGCCTATCGCAGGCGGAGGATCCATACTCTGGCGGACCTTCGGCGAGCTACGGGGTCAGCTGATATGAAAGCGTCGCATTAATTCCTGGCGTGCCTCCATGGCGTGCTCCGGATTCATGCGACTGAGCAGTTTTTCCCGGCGTTCAGGGTCCATCGCTGCCAGTTCGCGCACCCGTTTGTCGCGCGTTTTCCACTTCGCGTATTTGCTCCAGCCAATGCCGACAGCGAGAAGAGCGGAGATGATCCAAACCGTGATGTCTGTTGCGGTCACGAGACGAATAAAGAGGCGAAAACCATTAGAGACAAACGACGCAAAAGAGCGGTAGCTTGACGCTGCTGGTGCGAGTAGGAGATTTTCTGATGCGCGTGCACCGAGGAATTCTCTCCGCTTTGTGCAGTGGTGTTGTGCTCGCCAGTGCGCCCTTAGCGCGGACGCAGGATGCGACTTCGGCAAATCTGCCGGAGCATATAGAGACCGGCGAGGTGACAGCAACGCCCAAGCTGAAAAAGAAAAAGGCGGAACGAAGCCGGGAAATCGCAGCCAGGACATCGACTGAAAAGGCAGCACCTGTGCCTGAGCAACCCACCACACCAGAAGAACGGACAACAGCAGCCGCGCCAATAGAGAAGAAACATCGTGTCAAAAGGCAGGCACCCTCTGCTGTGCAATCTGAGGCGGCCAACTTCCCGACTCCCACTCAATTGTCGCTATCGGTTGCCCAAGCCATGGCAGTGAGCGCTCCCTTGCCCGAGTATCCATACCAGGCGAAGCACGCCAATGTCACTGGAAGCGGTATTTGCGTAATGATTGTCGATACTGCGAGCGGGAAGGTTACGAACACGATGATGGCGCAAAGCACCGGTAACGCAATCCTCGACAAGGTTACGACCGAGACCTTTCGAAGGTGGCGATTCAAACCTGGAAGTGTCTCGCAGGTCCGAGTGCCGATCACGTATGAATGAAATCCCGTTCGTTCGTTCCGAGGGGAGACCAGGCAATTTCCCGGTAATGAGCGCCCGGACTTGCGGCGACGGCCAGATCATGTGACCACGAACGATGTATGCAGTTGAGCTGGATCGATCGAAACGTCTCCTCGTGATCAGCGCTGTGCAACGGGTCACGTCCGAGCAAGCGAAGCTGGCTGCCCGGCGCGTCCGTGAGCTCTTGCAGCACGTTGCACCCGGGCTCCGCGTTCTAGCGGATTACAGGTCGTTGGACTTAATGGATTCGGCAGCGGCGCGTCATATTGCCGAAATCATGGATGCGTTAGCCGAAAAAGGCATAGCCTCCGTGACGCGCGTGATTCCCGATCCACACAAGGACATTGGTCTCAATATTCTGTCGCAATTCCATTACGGCCCCGAAATCCAAATTGCGACCTTCGAGACGATGGCTGATGCGCTACAAAGTCTGGCAAGAAACGGTTGATTCTTCGACCTACTCGTGCCCGCGCGCGGCTTTGTCTCCTTCTTTGATCGCGTCCGCTTCGCTCATGTATTTACCTTTTTTCGTC
>Ga0209056_10000196_pt1 | contig 65706 bp, 65 predicted proteins | sample GraSoiAngelo_114_FD_185876 | JGI IMG/M metagenome (GOLD analysis project Ga0209056, IMG submission 185876) | Grasslands soil microbial communities from the Angelo Coastal Reserve, California, USA - 14_0903_13_40cm (SPAdes) (version 2) | ecosystem: Environmental > Terrestrial > Soil > Grasslands...
GATAGATGTAGCCTTTCTGGTACGTGCGCCGTGCCAAGGTTTTGCCCCTTCGGCGCGGTGCCACAATCGGGAGAATTGTAACAGCTTCGCTCACAGTTGTATCAACTGGAAGCTCGTGAGGTCACACCAGGAGGAGCGCGAACAATCGGGGTTCCTTGCTCACGAGCCAAAATCGCACGCTCTGTTGCAAACAAGAGCCTGTTCCCAGTCACCTCACACTTCGGCTTCGATCCGTCGATCATTCTTGTGTATGCTCTAGATTCCCTCTTTCCATGGACGCGTTCCGTCTAGAGTCTTCGGTTGGTGGTGAGACCCTCAAGCTTCGCTTCCATCCGTCTCCGATTCGCGATCGCGTCGTAGACTTCGAACACCTCTGATTCTGCAAAGCCTTGCCGCTGCGCCAGCGTATGCTGTCGAGTGACCTTTTGATCTCTTGAGGCCCACAGCTTTATCGCCTTTAGACCAACCCAACCCTATCCAACTGTTCAAATAGATCATGTTGCACGACTAACAAACGCTGCTTGGTCATGATCGTGAAATCCGATCCCTTCACGGCTTCGTCGAAGGTCAGTTTGCGCGAGATCATTTCTTCCATATCTCGACCAAAGGTATCCGCAGTTCGCCGCGCGATCGCCACTGACCCGTGCAGCTTGTTCGCGTGCCTCTTGCAAACCGCCATATCCGCAAACCCAGCCCCATCCTGTAGCACCGGGCCAAAATATTCGTTTAGCCACACCACGATGTTCTTTTCCCGCGTGGTCTCTGCAAGCGCCTCGAAGCCGCTTAGCGTATCGTTCAGCGACTGCCCCCCAGTGATCACCGAATGGATGAAAACGCGCTTCCCTTTCTGTCGCAAATGATCGAGGGCATGGTTTTCGAGGATGTAGTGCCACAGAGGAATGAAAGTCGAGGCACCGGTGTCCACCACAAACGTGCCCTCTTCTTTCAGGAATCGCTCCATAAGCAGATCGAACTCCCGCTGGTCAATGCTTCCTTCCCTCAGAAGATTCAGACATTCCACCCGCAAACCTCCATATTCAGAGAAGGTTTGATTCACTGGATCTGCGTCAATTCCACACACATCCTGACCCTTCGACGAAAGATACTGAGACAAGATGGCCGAGATCAGACTCTTTCCCACGCCTCCCTTCCCCTGCAGCGCTATGTGAATCGCCGTTCTGCCGCTTCCGTTACCGCTTGCCTTTGTCATTAACTGCCTCCCTTCTGCTCATCACCTTTCTCTGGCTGTTCGTTCCTCGCCAATGAAATCCAGGTCGGTTCTCCTCCAACCGTCTTAGATTTGCTAGCGGGTCGCGTCCTTCAACGTTCAACGGCTCGCTTTGTTGCAGCGGTTCCTGCGGCGAAGAGACGTTGCTTTTTTCCCAATCGCGTGGCGCGGTTGTTTTCTTGCTTCTTCTTGCGCGCCAGACGGTCATCTGAAAAACCCGATAGGCCATAGCTAGGCCTTTCTTCTCGAGCGCTACCCAAATGTCCTTCAGGGTTTGTCCAGAGCTGAGAGCTGCTTCGATGCTTGGGAGGAGAGACCGTATGAGTGCGGCCTTTTTCCTGGGCGTGGCGGCCGCCAGGTCATTTAAGCAGGCGCGGTACTCGTTGAGCGTTGACATATGGCACGTTGCTCAGTATGGTGTATGTATATAGCATGCTGATTCGCACGCGTAAAGCGAAAAAAAGAGCGGAGCTCGGCACACTCTACGAATGTCATCACTACTTCATCATCGGGAAACGAATGGATACGGTTGCCAGCGCAAACCTTCAGTCGATCAGCGTTTGTCCTCCGAGAAAAACACTCTGAAACGCAAATAACAGGAGGAACGAAAGAATGTGCGTGAATTTATGCGTCGAAGCTGGGTATTGGAACATAAAGGGATGTGGCCATGCTGCGCAGGATTTTAGGGCTAACTGAAACCGTTTCATGCTCATGGGCGGTGGCTGCTTTCGAGCGATTTGTGCCACAAATGCGCCACCAACTAAGAGAGGAGGCAATCCGATGAAAAAACATCGAATCGAGCGGAATTTGTTGTTCCCGAGCAAGGAATTTCGCGACCGCGTGCGCTCTGCTGCCAGTGAGCGCGGCTTTCGCTCCGAACAGGCCTTTATCCTCACTGCCTGTGAGCTCGAACTTCGGCAGGGCGATAACACGGAAGCGACAGCCCAGCTAGAGGCCCGCATTGCGGCCACCCTCGCGAATATGGCAAAGGAGGTACAGTCCCTATTCACTTTGGTACACACCCAAGTTGCCCTCACAAATTCGCTGTTGCAGTACGTTCTGACCTGCGTAATTGAACCTCCAGAGGAGGTGCTGCCTGCGGCCCGGGCGCGGGCCAGGCTCAGATACGCAAAGATTCTCCGCCTCGCCGCTCAGGAGGTAGCGACGCGGAACAAAGCTACGCTGGAGGAGGTCCTCACGTCTGGGACGCAAGAATGAGAAAGGATGCTCTCGCCCAGCGGCCTCGGCAACCATACGAAAGCAAGGTGAAAACATCTTTTCCACATCCCCTGGTTGAAGCACACACCAGGGCCATGTATATATCGTATGGAAGAGACCGTTGCGGCAGCGCTACTGCGGGAACTCCTCAAAGGATGCTGGTGCAGCCTGTGGCAATCCGGAGAAACGTCGGTTTCGATGTCTTCAACGTCCGCCTGCTGATCGGGCTGGACAAACTGCTTCGTGCCAAGCGCAGGTATCAAGGTGATTTGTCCGCCTCGATCAATGACGCGCTCCTCGCCGTGAACCTCAACACGGTGAAGTTGGTTGCTCTCCAAGGCAAGAAGAAACAAACGGCGAGGGAGACACAGGTGGTCCTCCTGCGCCGCCTGATCAGGAGCCTTCATCGCACAGCAAAGACACGCAACTGCTCCATCAATCAACTCGTGAACAGCGGGTTGGCGGCTCACTACTCGAAAGACGGGCATGGCAGGCTCGGAGGCTCATCTAGGCCAACACGGCGCCCAACCAAGGCTACCTACGACAAAATGAGTTCTGCGGAGCGGCAGCAATTATTCGAAGTTCTTGCGACTCTCACTGGTCTCCAAGACGGCCCCACGGGAAAGTTCTCAGACGGCACACGCTTTGAGTATGACCGCAAGTTAGGGAGGACTGTTGAGGTCACTCTTGCCGGGAAGCGATTCCCAGTGATGTTGGTCGCGGGAAAGTTCCAACGGGAATCAGAAACGGCTGTCACACGAAAAACTGCACGATAAGGATAATTTACGCTGAGCGAACAAAAACCAGCACTTGTTGTGATAGCAGGCCCCATCGGGGCGGGTAAGACCACCTTCTACGATGCCCACCTAAAAGAAGCTTTTCCCACGTTGGTTCCACCGATTCCGCACCAACGGGATGCGATGCTGCGCGAGCGACGCTCGTTCGCTGTTGAAGACTTGACCGTGGACACGGAACTGTTGGAAAGCGCGAGGCAGGCCGGCTACACAACAAAGGTTTTATTCATCTGCACAGAAGACCCTAACCTGAATGTCGGACGAATCCTTGTTCGGATGAGTCGCGGCGGACAAGCCGTGCCGCTGGGCACGATTCCAGCGTCGTATGACGAGGCCATGACGAGTCTGGCTGAGGCGCGACGACATGCTGACGATCTTCTGGTTTATGACAACACACCAAATGGGAGGGGGCACCGGCTGGTGGCACGTTTCATCGCGGGGGAGTTGGTCAAAACAACGCATAGTGCTCCTGAGTGGTTGAAGGGTGTTTTCGGCCGTGAATTGCTGAGCGAATCTAAACAACAAGAAAAATCCACTAGGGGACGCTAGCGGGGCGTGTCGCGGTTCACTCGAATCGCAAGGCCACCATGGGATCGACTCGCGACGCCCGTCGCGCAGGAAGGAAACTCGCTAAAAGGGCGATGAATCCCAACCCGGTCATGGCAGCGACGAGAACTCCAGGGTCGCTTGGTTTCAAGCCAAATAGCATTGCTCTGGCCGCCTGGGCAGCGGCCACACTCAGAAACGCACCGAGGACTAACCCCGGGGCGAGGAGCAAGGCGGCGTTGCGAAGTACCAGCGAGAGGACATCTGCTCTTTGCGCCCCGAGCGCCACGCGGATGCCTATTTCATTCGTGCGTTGCGCGACCAGGTAAGACATCACACCATAAAGACCGACGGCGGCGATTAGCGTAGCGAGCAGGCCGAAAAAGCCCGAGACTTTAGCCATCAGGCGCTCGCGTGTCAGGCCCTCAAGGATCGTGGTTTCAAAGGGCTGAAAACCAAGCGTGATCAGCGGGCTGGCCTGAGCGACAAGGCTTCTGACATTTGAAACGGTTTCGGCCATGGGCGCTGCCGAGCGGATCACGAATTGAGCAAAGGGGGCAGGCTGTGGGTCTTGAGACGTGGAGAGAAACACGATGGGGGCAAATTCTTCACGCAAGCTGGAGTACTTTGTGTTGGCAACCAAGCCTACTATCTCGAAGGATTGTTCCGGTTCCGACGGAGTAGCCTGCCGCCGAAATGTCCTTCCGATGGGATTCATCCCTAGGCCAAGTCTGCTGGCAAAGGTTTGGTTCACAATCGCGACTTTGGGAGAGGAGACCGTGTCCTGCGAACTAAAGTCCCGGCCCGCAAGCAGCGCAATGCCCATCGCCTTGAAGTAACCATCGCTGGTCGCATTGAACAGAGAAACCACTCTGCTGGCAGGATTGGTTCCTTGAATCCAGACCTCATTATCCGTGCTGCTCCCGCTAAGGGGAAGCATCTCCACCTCCGCAGCCGAAACGACGCCAGGAAGAGCGCGGATCTTTTGCAGCAAATCTTGCTTGAATGCGACCCGCCCTGCATATGGAACATTTAGACGACGGAAGAGATCCAGACCGGCAATGACGACTCCCTTTTGCGAGAAACCGGCGTCAACGGCGAGAAGATTGCGCAGGCTGCCGGAAAAAAGCAGCGCGCCGACCACGAGCACCAGTGACAGCGCAACTTGCGAGACGACCAGCCCTTGGCGAAATCCAAAGCGTTTGCGGCTTGCAGTCGCTGTGCGGCCGGCGGACTTGAACGCCTCTGCGGGAGAAACGCGCGATGCTCGCAGCGCTGGCACCAAGCCAAACAAGATGCAAGTAAGGCTGGCAAGTCCGAAGGTGAAGGCGAGCAGGCGCCAATCTGGCTTAAGGTTGAGAAAAGGCGCATCACCCTCCATGCCCAGGGAGGCCACCAGGAATTTGCTAAGTGCTCCAGCGAGGAAAAGTCCCAGCGCACCGCCAAGCAACGCAAGAAGAAGGCTTTCCGTCATCGAATGCCGGATGAGCCGGCTGCGCGAGGCGCCGATGGCAAAGCGCACAGTGAATTCGTGCTCGCGCGTGGTGGCGCGTGCCAGCATCAGATTGGCGAGGTTTGCACAAGCGATTAACAAAACCAAACTTGCGGTGCCCAGCAGAAGTGACAACGACTCTGAGTATTGAATTCGCAGCCAGGAAACTCCACTGCCCCCGGGAACGGCCTCGAGCCTGAATTTGAGATAGTCCTTCACGTTTTCGCCGGGATAGTTGGATGGAAGCGTGGCTTGAAAGATTCCTGGTGAAATCACTGCCAACTGCGCGTTTGCTTTTTCGCGCGTCAAGCCCGGTTTCAGCCGTCCCATGACGTTCAGCCACCAGACCGTGCCTTCGTCGAGCCAGGTGCCTTCGCTCCATAGAACCGCTTGCGAGCAAATGGGAACGGCAACGTCGTAGGAGCTGCCTACTTCGAGCCCGAAGAAACCGGGAGGCGTGATGCCAATGATTTCGACGGGATGGTAGTTAAGCGTGAGCTTGTGCCCGATGGCTGACGGATCGCCGCCAAGTTCGCGTTGCCAGAAAGCATAGCTAACCACGGCTCCCGGCAAGCCGCAGCCGCGGCGGTCGTCGGAAGTGGTGAATACGCGGCCCATCAACGGCCGCACACCGAGTACGTGGAAAAAATCACCGCTGACGAAAAGGCCTTGAGCAAGCCGAACATCGCCGCCGGGAGTGAGGCCGAAACTGTTACTGCCCCAGGCGAGAACGCCGGAGAACACGTCCTGCTGGTCGCGGAGTTTTTCCCAGACCGGATTGGTCAGAACAGGATAACCACTGGCTTGGCTTCCCCTGACGCCGGTGCTGTCGGCCAGTTGCACGATAACGAGTTGCTGCGGCTCCTTCACAGGAATGGAGCGCAGGCGGAGCGCATCGATCAGTTGAAAAATGGCCGTATTCGCGCCAATTCCCAGGGCGAGCGTTAGCACCGCCACAGCCGTGAATCCGAGATTTTTTCGCAGCGCCCGAAGGCCATAACGCAAATCTTGGGCGAAGTGTTCGAGCCAGGTCCAACCCCAGGTGTCGCGGGTCTCTTCTTTGAGGAATGTAGGATTGCCGAAGCCGCGCATAGCGGCGCAGCGGGCTTCTTCGCGGCTCATGCCGGCGGCAATGTTTTCCGCAATTTGCTGCTCCAGATGAAACTGCACCTCGTCGTCTAATCGCTGAGCGACCCGTTCACGACGGAACAAAGTTTGTAGCCGAAGCCACAATCGCCGAGCCCACACCATGGCAGCACCCTCCAGATGACCTACTCGTATCTCAGCGCCTCAATAGGGTCCATCTTCATGGCGCGCCGCGCAGGAAAGTAGCAGGCTACAAACGCAACCAACGTGAAAAGGCTTGCCACGCTTGAAAAGGTGAACGGGTCGGTAGCGGAGATACCAAAGAGTAGAGTCGCGAGCCAGCGCGTCAATGCGAACGATACAACGAGGCCCACAACCACTCCAATAATCGCTAGCACCAGCCCTTGCCGGATGACAAGCGCGAGGACGTCACGGCGCTGCGCCCCAAGAGCCACACGGACTCCAAATTCGCAGGTGCGCTGGCTGACAGAATAGGACATCACCCCATAAATCCCGACTGTGGCCAACGCTAACGCCACTCCCGCGAATACGGACAAGAGAAGCAGGTTGAAACGGCGCGGCCCTAGCCAGTGCGCTAGAACGTCGTCCATGGTCTGGATCGCAAAAACGGGTAGACTCCTGTCCACAGCCCCAATTTCATCCCTTACGCCGCCGACGAGGCTCACGGGGTCCCCATCGGTTCGGACGAAGAGCACCTGCGGCACGGCGAACGGAGCGTAATCCTGAGTGAAAGGCGTGTAAAACTCGGGCACGGGAGCGGTGTCCAATCCACCTTGGTGAATGTCGCCGACGATCCCCACCACCGTAAGCCAAGGCAGGGGCGTGCCGCTTGCCTGTAATCGGAATCGTTGTCCAACCGGGTCCTCATTGCTCCAATAGCGTTTGGCCATTGCGCGATTGATGACTGCGACAGGCAGGCCTTGAATCGTATCTTGGCTCGAAAGAAGGCGACCCTCGACGAGTGGAATTCGAAGAGAGCCGAAGTAGCCGGGGCTCACTACACGATTGTTGGCCAACTTTGGGGGCTGTCCATGTGGAGGGTCGGTCTGCCCCTCAATGGATAAGCTAGACCGAATTCCCAGCTCCATCACCGGCAGTGCCGTGCCTACGCCAGCCACTTGCACGCCAGGCAACGCTTGCACCCGCTCAATTACTTCTCGAAAGAGGTTCGCGACGCGCGGCGAATCCTGCGCCTCATCCTTGGGCAGGTTTACTTGCAACGTCAACAGACGGTCGGGCGTGAATCCCAGGCTTACATCCTGCAACCGCAGGAAACTCCGAATGAGCAGACCCGCTCCTACCATGAGCGCCAGGGACAAGGCTATTTCGGCGACTACAAACACCCCGAGCAACCGCCGCCCGCCGGATCCGATGGAGCTACGTCCGGCCTCCTTGAGTGTCTGTTGCACGTCAGACCTTGCTAACTTCAATGCAGGAGCCAACCCGGACGCAAACCCGGCGAGACAGGAAATGCCCAATGTAAACGCAAGTACCGACGAGTCTATGCTGACTTCATCGAGGCGGGGGATCGTGCCGGGATTCATGAGCTTCAAAATCCGAATCCCCAACGCCGCAAGAAACAAACCAAAAGTTCCACCGCCAAGTGCGAGTACGAGGCTCTCCGTTAGAAGCTGGCGAATGAGGCGCCGTGCGCTGGCGCCCAAAGCGGCGCGCGAGGCTATCTCCTTTTCACGTACGGCCGATCGGGCCAGCAACAGGTTGGCCACATTTACGCACGCGATCAGCAAAACGAAACCGACCGCTACCTGAAGGACGACTAGCGCTTGTTGAAAACCTTGCACCACTGCATCGCGAAGAGGCGTCAGAGTCAACGCCAGATCCCCGTTCTCCGGATAGCTCTGGGCCCAATTATGAGCGAAAGTATTCAACTCGCTCTGCGCTTGATCGAATGGCACGCCCGTTTTGAGCCGCGCGATGACCCTCAGATAATAAGAATTCATGTCGCGCAACTCACTGGCTGCGAAAACCTTCGGTACCCATATATCCGTCCCCTTTTCCGGGAAATCGAATCCGCGTGGGGCCACACCAACCACCTCAAACGACTCATCATCGAGGGTGATTGTTTGGCCGATGACACTCTCCTGTCCCCCGTAGCGGCGTTGCCACAAGCCGTAGCTGAGGATGGCGACTCGAGGCGCCCCATCTTTTTCATCTTCGGCCGTAAATCCGCGTCCTATCTGCGAGGACACTTTGAGCACCGAAAAGAGGGACGGGGAGATCATTTGGCCGCTCAACCGTTCAGGCTCGCCTGTTCCAATCAAGTTGAAATCAGACGCACTAAAGGCGGCGATCCCCTCGAAAGATTTGTTCGTCCGCCGAAGTTCCAGATAAGCCGCCGGGGTAAGTTCGAAGCGGCCGCTCCCCGCATGCAAGGACCGATACTGCACGAGCACCAAGCGATCAGCATCCGGATACGCTAAGGGACGCAACAGCACAGTGTTAACTGCACTGAAGACGGTGGTGTTCACTCCGATGCCCAATGCCAGCGAAAGAACCGCAACTAAACTAAATCCCGTATTTCTGGACAGCATACGAATTCCGTATCGAAAGTCTTGGCCGATTTGTTCGAGCCAGATCCAGCCCCAGGTGCCGCGCGTTTGCTCTTTGAGGAAAGTAGGATTGCCGAAGGCGCGCATGGCGGCGGAGCGGGCTTCTTGGGGACTCATGCCGGAGGCTACGTTTTCGGCGATTTGCTGTTCGAGATGGAATTGGATTTCGTCGTCCAATCGCTGCGTGCTGCGACCGCGGTGGAAGAGAGTTTGTAATCGAAGCCAAATTTGCCGAGGCCACACCATAACATCACCCCTCAGACAGGCGTCATTCGTACCGCAGGGCCACCATCGGGTCGACCTTGGTTGCGCGCCGCGCCGGGATGTATGAAGCCGCTAGGGACACCAGCGTGAGAAGCAAAGCCACGGCCACAAAGGTTATGGGATCTGTCGGGCGAACTCCGTAGAGCAAGCTTTTCAAATATCGGGTCAAGGCGAGAGCTCCGGTGACGCCCACTGCTGCGCCCACAGCAGAAAGCGCTATTCCTTGTCCAACAACGAGATGGAGCACATCGCGCTGCTGTGCGCCCAAGGCCGTGCGGATGCCGATTTCGCGGGTCCGCCGCGCCACTTCGTAGGAGAGCAGTCCATAGAGGCCGACGCAAGCGAGCAACAGCGAAAGCCCGCCAAAGAAACTCGATAAACGCGCAATTAGCCGCTCCTGAAAAAGCGATCCCTCAATCTGCGCAGACTGAGTCTTAACGTCGAAGAGGGGTAGGTTGTTGTCCAGTTGGGTCACAATGCTGCGAACCGAGGGAATGATCGTTTCGGGGTTTGCGATTGTTCGAACCTCAAACGTCGCACTGCCTTCTGTTTGCGGCACGTAAACCGTGGGTGACATTTCGCTCCGCAGCGTTTGATATTTCGCGTCGCCAACGATACCGACGATTTCGCAACTCGGGTATTTATCTCCGAGACCCCTGATCCCCCGGCCAAGCGGATTCTGCTCTTTAAAGAACTGACGGGCAAATGCTTCGTTGACGACCGTGGGGCACCAGGCTGACCCGAGTGCTGAAGTGAAATCCTTTGAGCTCAAGGTCCGTCCAGCGAGCACGTGAATATGCAAAGTTTCGAAAAACTTCGGTCCGACTTGCAGCGCGTCTGTTATGTGCTGTGTGTTCTGCGCCTCCCCTTCGATCTTGAACGTTGACGACCAAAGGTCGCCACTCAACAGAGGATCGAAAGAGTAGCTGGCGGAAAGCACGCCGGGCAGAGCTTCGAGGCGTTGCTGTAGTTGAAGAAAGAGGCCATGAATTTGCGCATCCGTATAGCCGTTGAGGGTCGGATCCATTGCAAAGAGCAGAATATTCTGCGTATCAAAACCGGGATCGATGCTTTTCAAATTTTCCAGTGTACGCACCAGCAGGCCAGCGCCCGAAAGCATGACAACGGATAGTGCCACCTGAGCTACCGCCAAGCTGCCGCCGAAACTCACCCATCGGTGCGATGCGCCGCCCGCAAGGGTTGTAGGGCTTTCTTTGAGCGCAGGTGTCAAATTCAGTTGCATTCCGCGAAACGCAGGAGCGAGGCCGAATAAAATTCCGGTGAGAATGGACACTGCCACGGTAAAGGCGAGAACGCGCAGATCCAGATGCGCCGACAAACGCGAGGGCCACAATCCTCCGCGAGACATAAACGCAACAAGAAACTGTACGCTCCAGTAGGCGAGCAGAATTCCGGATACGCCCCCCGCCAGAGAGAGAAGCAGGCTTTCGGTGAGCAATTGCCGCGCAATCCTTTTTCGTCCAGCGCCTAGCGCCAGCCGCACCGCAAGTTCTCTCTGTCGTGTGACGGACCGCGCGAGCATCAACCCGGCAACATTGGCACAGGCCACCAACAAAACCATGCCCACCGCAGTCATCAGAATTGTCAGGGGTGTCGAAAACCGATCGTGCAGTCCCCTGATGATCTGCGGCGCAGGCAGGAGGGCCAGCCGCGGCGCATCTTCGGCCTTGAATAATTTCTTTGTCGTCTCCAGGACATCACTGTGGAAGAAAGCGTTGGCGGCCGCTTGCGCCTTCCCTAAGGGAATCTCCGGCTTGAGGCGTGCAACAACGTACACCCACCAGTTGTCGTCGCCTGCCTGAAGCGACGGCTTGTCCCCGCCCATACTTCCATTCAGGTTTTTTCCAAGTTTCGGCTGGAGCGATAACGGAAGCCAGATCGGGCGGGCTGCGGCCGGATCCAAGCCAGGGAAATCTTTCGCCGCGACACCCACAATCGTCACGGGGGCATTGTTCAGCCAAATTGTTCTTCCGACTACGGCGGGATCGCCGCCGAAAGCGCTCTGCCAATAGCCGTATCCAAGCACTGCGACTCCTGACGTACCTGGCTTGTCATCCGAAGGAGCAAAGGTCCGGCCGACCACTGCTGAGACACCGAGTGTGTCAAAAAACTCTCCTGAGACCAGTTCTCCATGCACAAAGCTGGCGGGGCCGTTGCCTCTCAGGTTGAGCCCCACGTCGCCGCCTAAAGCAGTGAGGCTGGAGAAAACGTCTTGAAGAGACTGAAATTGCTGGAACATGGGATAGGAAAAAGAGCAGCCGTGTTCCCCGGTGGGATTCGACGACGGACAGGACATGTAGCTGTATTGTCCATTTGTGTTTGGCGAATGGAGAGCGGCCCATTGAAAGACTACTAGTTGTTGGGGATCGCGCACCGGCAAGGAACGAAGAAGAGCAGCGTCAATGAGGCTGAAGATGGCGGTGTTGGCACCGATGCCGAGAGCGAGCGTAAGAATAGCGAAGAGAGTAAATCCGGGGGATTTGCGCAGCATGCGTGCGGCGTAGCGAAGGTCCTGTGCGAATTGTTCGAGCCATATCCAGCCCCAAGTGTCGCGGGTATCTTCCTTGAGGACCGTGGGATTGCCGAAGGTCCGCATCGCGGTGTAGCGGGCTTCTGTGGGGTTCATGCCGGCGGCAAGGTTCTCTGCGATTTGCTGGTCGAGATGGAATTGCATTTCGTCGTTTAATTGCTGTTTGCTGCGGTTGCGATGGAAGAGAGCTTGCAACTTTAACCAGAATCGTCGGGCCCACGTCATTTCATCACCCTCCAGATCAGCGTCATTCGTACCGCAGCGCCACCATCGGATCGACGCTAGCGGCACGTCGGGCCGGCAGATAACCGGCCAGAGTGGCGATCGCCAGCATTAGAAGCGAGCAAAGAAAAATCGTTAGTGGATCTGTAGCTTTCAAGCCGAAGAGATAACTTGAAATCAAGCGAGTCGCCGCAAGCGCGGCAGGCACACCCACGCAAACACCGAGAGCTACCAGGACGAGGACCTTCCTCATAACCATTGCGAAGATATCAAGCCGCTCGGCGCCGAGGGCGCTGCGCATACCGATTTCGCCGGTTTGCCGGGTCACGATGTATCCCATTAGCCCATACAAGCCGATGCATGCAAGCAGAACGGCCAGACCGCCAAAGAAACTGGAGAGCCGCGCGAAGAGCCGTTCCTGAACGAGAGTTTCAGCAATCTGCTCCGTTTGGGTTTTGACTTCGGAGAGCGGCAAGTTGCTGTCTAGCTCACGCACGACGCGACGCACCGAAGGGATAAGTGACAGCGGGTCGGCTGCGGCCCGCACTTCAAAATGAACGTCGTCTAGCGGGAAGGGCACTTGGCTAACAGGAAGGTAGACTGTCGGGAGAACCGAATTGCGGAGCTTGGCATACTTGGCGTCTTGAACCAAGCCGACAATCTCGTAGACGCCGTCAAATTTCTCAAAGTTAAACCGATGACCAACGGGGTCCTGGCCGTCAAGGAAATGGTTCGCGAACGCTTCGTTTACGACGGCAACTTTGGGAGAATTCGAGGTGTCACGCCACTCGACGCCGCGGCCTAAGAGCAGGCGAATTCCCATGGTCTCAAAGAAGGACGGCCCGACGTTGTTCCAATCCGCGCCCATATCCTTCGCGGGATCGGCCTTGAGCCCTTCAATCGAGACAGGCCAATGACTTTGACTGCCCGAAACCAGAGCTACGGTAGACATCGTCGCATTTGTAGCGCCGGGCAAAGCCTGAAGCCGTTGGAGCAGCCGTCCGTAAAAATCGATGAGCCGCTGCCCCTTGTAACCGTTCTGAGTAGGGTCCAGAGCAAACAGCAGCAAATTGCGTTGATCGAACCCGAGACTCTGATTTTGCAGGTTTTGAAGGGTGCGGACGAATAGGCCTGCGGCGATCAATAGGAGCAGGGACAAGGCCACTTGCGAGACGACAAGGATTTTGCCGAGCGCTAGCCGCGTTCTTTGCGTGACAAACGCAACCGCACCTGCTCCAGTTTTTAGGGCCGGCGTCAATTCGACGCGCGTTGTGCTCAGGGCGGGCGCGAGACCAAAGAAAATGCCCGTCAGTAGAGAAACGACCGCCGTGAAGCCCAGAACCTTGGCGTCCATTTGCGTTTCAAAATGGAGCGGCTCTCCGCCGCTGAACATCCATAGTGAAAGGACACGGCTTCCCCAACTGGCAAAAAGTATGCCGAGCGCGCCACCCAGGCCTGCGAGAAAGACGCTCTCAGTAAGGAGCTGTCGCAAAAGGCGCGGCCGGGAAGCACCGAGCGAGAGGCGAACCGCTACCTCTTTTTGTCGCGCGGTCGATCGCCCAAGCAGCAGTGTGGCCACGTTGGCGCAGGCGATCAGCAGGACCAGAGCTACCACGGTCATCAGAATTTGGAGCGACTGCGAAAACTGCGCGCGCAAGAAGGAAAGACCTTTGCTCGCTGGTTCGAGTTCGATATGAGGCGTAGTCTCGGGCCGCACGGATGCGGTTGCTAGGGCGCTGAAGCTTTGCTGGAACAACACGTCCAGCTCACTGATCGCTTGTTGCTCCGTCACGCCGGGCTTCAGCCGAGCCATCATCGTCAGCCACCACCAGTCTCGGGAGGCGAAGGGAGAGCGGTTATCGAGACCCCAGGGCAGGAGTTTGGGATCGTCGACGAGAGGGGCCCAAATGTCGATAGCGCGACCAGGCTGGACGCCAAAGAACTCGGGCGGAGCAACTCCGACAATTGTAAAGGGCACGAGGTTGATGGCGATGTGTTTGCCGATGACGTCTGGGCTGCTCCCAAACTGCCGCGACCAATAACCGTAGCTAATGACTGCGACGCGCGGGGAGCTAGCTTTTGCGTCTTCGTCGTTGATGGTGCGGCCCAGAATCGGCGAGACACCTAAACCGCTGAAATAATCGCCGGTTACGAGTTCGCCTCCCCCGAGGCCGGCTTGCCCATCGATGTTGACAGTGGCATGGCTGAGTGGGGTGAATCCGAAAATGCTGGCAAAGGCGTGATTCTGCGCGCGAAATTCCTCAAAGCTCGGGTAAGCGAACGACGGGCTGCGCCAACCCGTCTCACTGTTATCCACATAGCCGGACTGGACCGCCATGGCGGCCGGCCTTTTTAGGCAAACCCAGTTCAGAAGAACAAGGCGTTCCGGGCTTTTTACCGGCAGCATCTTCAACATCACGGCATCAATAAGGCTGAAGACCGCCGTGTTGGCGCCGATCCCCAGAGCGAGTGAAAGAACCACCGCGACGGTAAAACCGGGACTCCGGCTTAGTTGCCGCAGGGCGTAGCGAAGGTCGCTGACGATTTGTTCAAGCCAGGCCCAGCCCCAGGTGTCGCGAGCCTCTTCCTTCAAAACTGTGGGATTGCCGAACGTGCGCATGGCAGCATAACGGGCTTCTTCAGAGCCCATGCCCGCGGCGAGGTTTTCGACGATTTGCTGTTCGAGATGAAACTGGATTTCGTCGTCTAATCGCTGCGTACTTCGACTGCGACGAAATAAGCTTTGCAACTTGAGCCAGAATCGACGAGCCCACACCATGACTTCACCGCTTACGTTGTCTCAACGACTAGATTGATGGCCGCCGACAAGCGAGACCAGTTCTCAGCTTCCTTTTCGAGTTGCGCTCGGCCTGCGGCGGTCAGCGAATAAAACTTGGCTTGCCGTCCCGTCTCGGTTTCCTTCCATTTGGCTTTGATCCAGGCTTTTTGTTCCAGCCGATGTAAAGCCGGGTAGAGCGACCCTTGCTGCACCTGCAACACTTCTCCTGAGATCTGTTGAATGCGCTTGGCTATCGCCCAACCATGTTTCGGTTCCAGCGAGATAGTCTTCAAGATCAAAAGGTCGAGGGTTCCTTGGACGAGATCGTTCGGTTTCGCCATACTATGGTTATCTACAACACCGATTGTAGATTGTCAAGGGGTGCGCCGGCGAAGATTTAGCCGGATTCGCGGCAAAGGGTGCGTCCCAAGGCTCAGCAGCACGAAGGTATGGGGTGCAAGGAAACCAGAAGAGAACAAGGAGAACAAGTATCCTAGTGGCGTTCATGGGAGTTGCTTGCCTCGTGACGTAGCTTGCCGGGTGAGCCAACTGTGTTCGAGCATGTCGATTACTCCGTCGAGAAAGCCTCGAAGCCACTCCCTGATGGCCTAACACATCAATAGTCTGAGATTCAAAGCCGAAAGCCTTGAAAACCAGATTCTTCAACAAGCTGCTAACCTAAGCGGACGATCTCAAGTTATAGTGGCGGTCCAGAACGTGAGATTCCCACGGCTCGAACATGGAAGGGCCTGCGAAGTAATGAATCCAAACGTGATTCAGAAGCGCGACAAGATTTGTCGACGGGGCATCCCACGCATGTCCCGTAGCTTCCTCGTTTGTGAATTGCCGCGGAGCTACCTCGATCAGCATGTCGTCAAGGGTCTGAGTCAACCGAGCCTTTAAGGAAGCTACGTAAAAACCGTGGTGATCCTCGGCGACGTTGAGGAGAACGGCCGCGTCGTTCCAACGCTCGCCAATCCAATTCGCCGCTTTCTCAAACCCCTTTCGTTGTGCGCGCTCCATCAGCAGCTTGACTCGAAGCGAGGAAACGGGATGTGAACTGCCATGCAAGTCCGGAGCTTGTCGCGAATAGTCTGCGGATTGGAACTTGGCAATATATTCTGAGAAAGCATAGAGAAAACAGGGGCCACCGATTTCGAATCCAACAGCATCGCAGAAGAACTCCTGGATCCACTTGTACCACGTCTCCACAATCGATTGTCGGACCTTTGTCTGCTCTTGCGCATACTGGTCGTTCCTTTGTGAGACGGGGAGCAACTCCGATTCCACGAATTGTTGAAAGTCGCCTACGAGAGAATCCAGCTCCGATTCATGGCACTTATAGAGAAGGTGACCAAATTCGTGAAAGAACAATGGTTGAAACCTGAGTCCACGTTGCTCGAGGCAGGGAAAAAAGTAGAAGGGCAGCCCTTTCGAAGGGACAATCGATACATCATCGTCGGCAAAGACCGCTGGATAATCTTTTGTCTGTTCATGCTCTTTGTGAAGCCAAGTGATCGTTCTGAGGCACACGCGGTCCCAGTCCATTGCACGATAGAGGCCGCGTAAATATCGAAATTTGAGCAGACGCGTGTATTGGACGAGAGTCGAGGTTTCGCTTAGTACGTCGGCCAACAGTGAATCCTCGCCTGTTAAAAGCAATGCAAGGTTCTCGCGACAGGAGTTCAACAAAAGCCGGGTCCTGGCCAAAAAAGCGATGCGATAAGGCTCCAGCTCGACCGGAATTTGCGTCCTCGAAACCAAGGCCACAATTTGATCGAGGTCTTGCTTAACATCGTGGTTTCTGCGTTGGAGGGTTTCTCTTATCTTCATACTTCGTTGAAGACAACTGCCGCATCCGCCTGGGCATGTTGCTCGAGAACGGAGCGAAAATAGGTTAAGCTTCTAACTAGTGCTTCATCGTCTGCCGAATCGCCCGCGTCGAGCAGCGCTTTGAGGTCTTTCAGATCTTCTAAGCGATATGACACCGCCCCAGTGGGTTGCCCCGGAAGCACGAGGAACATTCGAGCCAGACTACCCAATCTAGGATCGGCTCCAAAAGCAATCTTGTCCTGTGTTCCGCCTGCCTTTTCGATGACTTCACTCAACGTTCCGAGAAACGCGGTCAACGATCTGCGGGCCGAGTTCAATTCGTCGGGTGAAGTAGTATCCGCGATTCCTGCCAGGCGTAATTTTGCGTGGATAGAAATGCGGTTGATAGCCGAAATGACGTCTAGTGATCGTTCTAAGCTTTGAGAAGCGAGCCAATCATTCTTGCCTGCGTTCTCCATATCATCCTCCTATGCGATCCTCCTAATTTCTTGCGAATACCGAACCTCCAATTCCTCATCGGTGCGCTTGAATACCACTGGGAGACGTTGAGCAACACCTGGGCTACCCCAATTGAGTTGCGCACCGATCGCAGTGGCTTCTACCGCTCTCCGCAATGATTCCCCCTCACCATCACATACGAGAGTCATAGGTTCAGCGGTACCTTGATGGAGGGTAGCTTCACCAGTGGTTACGAGCGCTGCAAGATTCGGTGAAATGATCACGGCGTGACATTCAAGTGGATTTCTCACGTCATTGTCACCTACCCGTTCCCAAAGGCGGATGCTTTTTTGACTCGTCTTGTGAAGCTCGGCAAGAGCCGTGGTCGCATCGAGTGCCAAGAACCCTTTGTCTTTGAGCTGAAGAAGCGCTTGATAGATGCCAGTTTTTTCTTGGCCCCGAAACTCGCCATCTCGCACAACCAAGAGCGATTGGAGTGGATCGAATTTACCCCGAAAGAGCCTGTGGAACATTTGAAGAATCATGTCGGAAAGAATTGTTGGGTTGATGGTTTCTAGTTTGTGATCGGTTTTCGCAAGAACTTCCGTGGCGATCCGGAAGTTCGGATTCAGAGCGGTGTCGCGCGCCACCAATAGAGAAATGGCGATGTGGCGGCGGTCGTAGCCGACGTCAATTGCTAGCTGGCTCTCAAATGCGCCGAGAGAGCCAACACGGTATGGAACTCCATCCATTTGCTGAAGGAGGTCGAGTGAGACCATTCGTACGTACTGGTCCCATTTCTGCCCACCGCGGCGGAGATCCATTGCCTTCTTTTTCGGGTCCCAAGCCCCTTCTTCCAAGTATCTGTAGTGTTTTCGGAACGAAGCTCTCGTTACCCTTTTCAGGCGCCAGCCCTGCAACTGAAATGCGCTGTCATAGTACGCGGCCGGATTTTCGTCCAGCACGAAAAGCACGGTCCCTGCCAAAGAAGCAGAGCGGAGCTTCGCCGTGGCATCAGTGAGCGACGCGTAAGGCACTAGGTTTGGCCGAAAGTCTAATTTTGTCCACTTAGAAATCGCGCGCGCGACGTCACCGGCTAATTGCTTCGCTGCTTCGCTAGGAATATCGTTTGGATGCGCACACTGAATCGTGCGATTGGTCGCAGGCGGAAAGCTGTATACGCCGACCGAATCGAGAAGTTCACTCCGGGATCGATAATGCTTCTTATATTCGTGTGCATCTCTCTGCGTCGGCGGCTCCAGAATCTTGCCATTCGCAAATTCCAGTTTGGGCAGATCCACCGAAACGATGCGCTCAACATTAGGCCGATAATAACCTTGCAACACGGTGATGGCGGGTATCCCAAACGGATTGTCACCGACCAGTCGCCAGAATCTGTCGATCAAGCGGATGCGCGACAACGGGTCGATTTTGTCCACGGATGTCAGGGAATCCGGCAACGATTCATTCATGACACGCACGCTAAGCAAGCGAGCAGCAACCCAAACGGGAACGTCCAAGCCCTGAAATGAGACAAGGACAGCCGGTTCGTTCTCCTTGATCTTAGCCTCCGGATGGCGTTGCAAATAATATTCGTGGAGATTGCGATAGGTTACGCCATGCACTTTGATTTCGGGAGTAAGTCCGCAAGTCTGTCCTGGATTGGCTTTTTCAAAATAGCAAACACGGGCACTCAAACCCACACGGTAGACAAGGGTTCCCTTTTGTCCTTTCTGCCTGCTTGTAAGACGACAAAACACTTCTTGCCGTCGTTTGCTTTCCTCGGAGGGGATTCCGCTGGCGTGGTAGTAGTCCAGCGTTTGGCTTGCCAGAAACGCCGTGCTGATATCTACGCTAATTGCCAATCCCACGGAGTCCACCAATAGGCCGGAGATTTCAAATCTTCGATAAGCTTCGATGCCGTCGCGAGTCGAAAACGGGTCGCGTTCGAGCCATTTGCGCGGACTGTCCAGTCGCCACAAATTTGTTGAGTGTGGTAAACCGGCAATCAAGGCACGCTCCAGCAAAGACGATATCACTGCCTTGCCCACTTCATCGCCCAGTCCTAATTCGGCTCCTTCGCGTCCCAGATCTTCAACGGTGACGGTCTGGTTCTCTTCTTCAATACTAAGACTTGGGATTCTTGTGTCTGACAGCACGATCAATTGGTTCTCGGAGCCAGGGACGGGCCTAGCCGCAAGTTGATAACGAGACCCGAGAAGATTACAGGTCCGCTGTGAAATCTCGCTTGAGAGATGCGCGCCTACTAGACGTGCGTAGCGGACGGGAACGCGGACAGTCATCCCGCCGCTGACTATTTTCAGATTGGTTTCAAGCATAAACGGCCGCCTTCCCTTCTGGGCACACCTCGAAATGGACATAAGCGACAGACCCCCTGTTGTGGATTGGGGGTAAAGGCATCGATCACGCCGGACTTTCCGTACCGATGCAATATGACCATCCTCTCAAGGTCTTGAAGAATTCTCACTCGTGCGTTTACAAACGCGTTGAGGTCGACGTTGAATTGCACCACTTCCTTTGTGGTCAGATGGGCCTTTACGATTCGCACGTTTTTCTCGTCCGTCCTGAATTCCGTAGTGGCCCAGAGACCGTACGTCGCGAGCTGGAGACTTTCTGTACCGCCATCAGACGAGCCACCAATCTTCCAATCGACAATTGTTGCATGCGCACCCGAAACGGCGGCCAAGTCTATCTTTCCCGTAACCGGGACAGGAAAGCCAGCAAGAGACAGCTTGCATTCAATGCGCGCTTCCGGTGAAGCTCCAAGCGATCGGAACTCTGCAAAGGCGGGCGTGCGGAAAAAATTGTGGATCGCTCCCAGCATTTGCTCTTCTGCGTGATCCAGAAGAACTTCATCGTCTCTCGAACCGTTAAGAACTTCGTCGAGAATTGTGGGTGGGAATTGTTGGTGGGCGGACGCACCTCCGTTTCGGATATGGAGGGAATATTTCCGATCTTCCGCCAGAAGGTCCTTTGCCCATTTCATAAGCCAATCTTCGGAAAGATTTCTTCCGATCTTTAATTTCTTAAAGTGCGTGGCGATCATCAGGTGCATGATCTCGCCGGTACGTAGATATCGATTCTTCACGCCCCTAAGGAAATTGACCTTCGTCTTGAAGTCGCCGCTGGGCAAAGCAGATGCGTAGTACTGGAAAAAATAGCGCCGTGTGCAGTGCTCGAGTGCTTCCCGCCGACTATATGACCAATTCAAACCAGCATAAGCGTCGGTTGTTCCTTCGAGCTCCGGAATTTCGGTGAAACGCAAATTCATCTGTACCATAATTCGTCCAAAGACCTAGCTATCGCGAAGGCGCTTCAGAGACGAGCTAAGTTCTTTCCACTCGTTCTCCGTTAAGCTCATCTGACTAGCGTTTTGTAAGAATGACTGCGCTGCTTGGCTCGCCCCGACGCTGGCTTGAACATCCGCAGGTAGTTTTCCGCAGGCAGCCAGCAATTCTTCTGGCTCGATTTTCAGAATACGACACAAAGCAACAACGGTATCCGCGGCGGGAGGAGGTATTCGGCCGTTCTCTAGCTTGCTGATATAGGAGAAGTCCAGCCCTGCACCCGCCGCCAGCTCTCGTTGGCTAACGCCCGCAGTGCGTCTCTTTTCCCGCAGCAGTTCTCCGAATGTCATGTCTCTGGTCCCCCTTCAATCACTCAAACATCATGGCAAATGTTGAGTTGTATGTCAACTCCACATTCACAAGAGTTAGAATGGCGGACGAAGTTCCATAAACCACGTATTGACAAGGAGTTACAGCCTACTCTCCGCCCGAAGCATAAAGCCTTGACAAATGGGCATCGCATCGCGCGCCACCTTCCCGTTCCATTCATCAACGGAGCAGGGGAGGCCACTGTGCCGAAATTGACGGAATTTGTGCTGTCTAGATTTGAGGATGATCGCCTAACGTTTTCGGAGTTTTGCGCGGGCACTCACTCATTCCAGATGTACGTCGGCGATATGGCGCAACAACGCGAAAACGAAGCGGCTGCGGCGCGTCCATTCTTTAACGATCCGCTCAAACGCATCCGTGAGTGGGCACGCCATGAATACGATTCCGGTGTCCAGGATGCGAAGCGGGAGCGGGAGCGCGAAGATGAGATGAACCCTTGATGATCAGAGCAAATCCTCTGAAACGTCGGCGGGGCGAGCGGGGCAATTCACGGCCTCCTCAAAAATCTAAGTGACTGTGGCACCGAGCCTTAGCTTAGATTTTTCCTCGTTCGCAACGAGGAGGCCGGGGGTTCGAATCCCCTCTCGTCCACCATCTTTCAACCGACCTCGAGCGTGCCAAACACTCCTACCGAGGACTCTTGCCGGATCCCTTCCCACAAGGGACTTCCTGGAAATTCCAGCCGTGGGGGACGTTTCTTTCTTGACTTTCCTTTTTATAGAACTTACCAGACTTAGAACAAATATTTGAACTGCGTGTCAATGGACCCGTGGCGCGATATAGATAAAGAAAAAGATTTCCATGAGGGTAATGATTGCAAGAAACGTTCCCGTCACTGTGAGAAGGTTTACAATAACCTGCTCGTTTTGTGCTCCATCCACTTTCGCTCGTGCATTTTCGCCCACAGCGTAGAAGACAACCCAAAGAAGACTGGTGACTATCACGAGCGCTAAGGAAAAGCGGGGCGAAAGGCCTCGTTCCGGGGAAATGTTTCTGTACTCCCAGACACCCACCATAAGAAATCCGCCGATAATTCCAAACCAACTTATCCACCAGAGGGACAAAAAGATGTCCTTAGCCTTTTCCAAAGCGGACATCTCAAGGCCCATGCCATTGCAGTATCGGCATTTCCCCGTTCCGTAACACGTCCTGCATTTCCGGTTCGCGGTCGTTTGGCAATCCTTACAAAGACCACTGCCGGGCGGGTCACAATGGCTGCATTTGGATTGTGTTGGCATGGCTTTGATCACTCAGAATACAGCCAAACCACTCTGCGCCAAGCTGAAACCGAAAACGTTCTTGGCCTCAAGTCCTGATAGAACGCGCTAATCGGAGAAGTCCTGGGACGGGACGGAGATCGGACACCTGAACACGGTCACGATCTATCCACATCACCGAAGCCAGGCGTACAATCTCGCATAGGAGGCGTGACAAATGCGAAGATCACTTGTAGCAGCGGCAGTATTATTGCTTTCTAGCGCTGTTGGCTACGGCCAGGAAAAGCAACCTGTTCACGTCGTGATTCCGGCTGCTCCGGAACTGATCAAGAAAGCGGCGCTGGCAATGTTTGCGCGAAGTGGCTACTCGCGCGACTCGGAAACGGCCTCGCAGCTTAAGATTTCCAAGCCATTCAGCAACGAAGAAACGGACGCCTACAACACAGCCCACTGGACTAACCCGCCAGTTGCAAATTGCCGCCGCGTCAACACGTTCCTTCTGTCGCCCGAGGATCATGCCATGAGTGTATCGATGGTCTCTGAGACCGTGTGCCATTCCGACGGAGGGTGGAAAATTTTCCGTAGCCATGACGAAAAAGATATTCAGTGGATGCAAGAATCTCTGGCTGGCCTTAAGGCCAAAATTGAGGGAGCCGATCCTGGACATTGATTCCCGACCTGGATGAAGCATTGGCACTCGTAAGTCCCGATTAAACGCGGTTATCAGGAGTTGACAGAGGAAAAGCTTGCAGTGGGCCTATTCGCTCTTTTACAAGTCATCCAGTCGCTTCAATAGTCCCTCCTGATACCATTAACCACGTGTATATACCTCCGCCACCGTTGATATGATTCCGCAATGCCGCTTAGACTCGCCGAGACCTAGAGAGCTGAATGACGCCGATGAGTGGAGGTCGCTCATGAAAAAAATATTATCGGGGATAATCGCAGTCGTGAGCTTGTCGGGGAGTACCCTTCGGGCAGACGACATTACCCGTGATTCGCAGGAAGCTCTCAGGATCGGTGCAGGTCCGCGGCCTATACCCTGCACATCACTAAGAGCCCACTTGCAGCGTTCAACCAAAGAGACTGTATGGCAGCGCGACTCGTTAGCGCGTTTCAAATCCACGTTTATAACTGTGGACAAGAACGTCAAGCTGGAAGTAGTTGACTGGGGTGGCTCGGGACGGCCCCTCGTTTTTTTGGCCGGGCTCGGAAACAATGCTCATGTATTTGACCAGTTTGCACGGAGACTTACGGCGACTTACCACGTCTATGGCATCACCCGACGCGGATTCGGCGCCTCCAGTGCTCCGGCGCCCGCTAACGGGAACTACTCAGCCGACCGACTTGGTGATGACGTATTGGCAGTGGTCAACTCACTCAAGCTCAATCGGCCCGTGCTGGTGGGGCACTCTATTGCCGGCGAAGAACTGAGCTCCATCGGAAGCCGGTACCCCGATAAGGTCGCAGGTCTGATTTACCTCGATGCTGCCTATTCTTATGCCTACTACGACAGCTCGCGGGGAGACTTAATTATCGATTCCCTTGAGCTGGGAAGAAAACTGGAGCAGTTAATCCCTGGGATGGGACCACAAGACCAAAAGCAGTTGGTAGAGGAGCTGCTGCAAACGAGTCTTCCGCAACTCGAAAAGGACCTGCAGGAGGAGCAAAAGAAGTTGCAAGCAATGCCTGCGCAACAGCAACAACCGGGTGGGTTTTCTATTCCAGCTCAAGCGGTCTTAGCAGGCCAACAGAAGTACACGGACATCCGGGTTCCTATCCTTGCCATCTTCGCGGTTCCTCACGACCTAGGCCAACTCTTTAAGGATGACCCAGCTGCGCGTGCCGCAGTGGAAGCAGTCGATTCGGCGCGCTCTGGTGCGCAGGCAAAAGCATTCGAAATTGCGCTACCCTCCGCGCACGTTGTTCGATTAGCAAATGCAGATCATTACGTCTTTCGGTCGAACGAGGACGATGTGTTGCGCGAAATAAACGTTTTTTGAGTGGCCTGCCATAAGGAATCGCCCAGCCGCGTCGCAACTTGAGAAGAGAAGTTCTATGGCCACCATTCTAGTGCTTTGCCAAAACGCACTACCGTTCAGTCGGCTGTGCCTCGCCAAAACTTAGAAGCACATTTGAAATCAACAAGATGCAAAAGAGGCTGTGTAACATGTTACATGTGCCCTGCGGGAGCCGTAATGGGCCAGGACGAGGTTTTCGGTAGGCACAGGCCGAATTCTCGCCTTGTCTTACCGACCAGGAGGACAAACAGGTGGCTGGCAGCCGTGGGTCAGTATGGGTTCGGCCAAGGCAGCACTGGAGAGTACCTGCAGGTACTTCGCGGTTGCTCTTGCGCGCGACGGCATCACTGTGAACGCTGTCAGCCCCGGTGCTTCCGATGAAACCACGCTAATCGGGCAGGCACCCAAAGAGGTGCAAGATGCTATAAAGGACTGGGTGCACGCGGGTTGGACGCCCATGCGCAGGCGAGTTACGCCAGCGGACTTCGCATGTGTGTGCGCGCTGCTATGCACTGACGAGGCATCGTTTCTTACCGGACAGACGATAGTGGTTGATGGCGGAAGTTCCCTGATGAATCCGGACTTCCCGCTAGCTCTGCAAGTGCCCAAATAGGGGAGAAGCGGCTATGAACGACAATAAGCGAAAGCAGAGTGTGAAGGCGTACTTCGATGGCATCGCGGCGAAAGACATGTCGCGAGTTCCGTGGGCCAAGGATGCGACGCTGCGGACTCCACTCAATCCTGCAGGCGGCGAAAGTGTGCTGATACGCGGACGCAAAGCGATCCTCGATTTTTTCACCAGCATCCTGCCCGCAGTCCGCAGCCTTAAACTCTTGCATTACTACACCGGCGATGGCGGCTGGGTTGCCGGGCAAGCCGAGATTAGCCTCGCGAACGGCAAGACGCTTTATGCCCTCGACGCATTTCGCGTTGAAAACGGCGAGCTCATCGAGCAGCAGAACCATTACGATCCACGCCCCGCGACCGGCTAGAGCCACTGCTAACGTAGGATGTGCCAGGAGCCGAACACCGGTTGCTCCCCGATGACGGGCAACTCTTCCGTAGTCGGATAAAGGAAGGGTTGCCGACCTGTCATTCGCCAAAACTCCAGCCGACTAGCTTCGCTGCTGTAACATTGTTGTTCGGCGATGATTGTGGCGAGGGACAGGGTAATTTCAGTCCTTCAGTCCAAGTCCGTCGGATTCGAACCCAATGGAAATGCTGGGTCTCCCTTCCCAAGAAGGTGGAGGTATTGGAGATGAGCTGACGGCTAGTGAAGAAGCTCTACGATTTGGTTGGGCGAGTTGGGCGATTCACGGCCTTTTCAAAAAGCTAACTGATTGTGGCGACGCGTCTTAGCTTTAGTGATTCCCCGTTCGCAACGAGGAGGCCGGGGGTTCGAATCCCCTCTCGTCCACCAGATTGCATCGAAGACTTGGCGGGCTGAGCTTTTTCTCCGGCCAACTTTTCTGCTGTCGAAAGCGCATCAGCTGCTGCAACCTTCACGTCGGGCTCCACGCCGGTGCCTTCCCAATTGGTGTGAGTGATGGGATTGATGGCGCGGGCGAAGGGCACGCCGATGCCGAAATGCTCGGTGATCCGATGGCCGCGGACGGGATGCGCGCCGCCTCCGGTGGTTTCGCCCACGATCGTGGCGCGCTTCAGCACTTTCAGATTGTTGGTGAACTCTTCTCCGCCGGAGAAGGTGTTCTTGGAGGTGAGCACAAAGGCCGGTTTGCCGTCCAAGCGTTTGCCGGGAACGTAGGGGTCGGTCCAATACTGGTCGGTGACATCGCCCTTGCGCGTCCAAAGGTCGTTCAGATGCGTGCGCTCCGCAAAGAGATAAGATGAGATGAAAGCGATCATCTTGGGATCGCCACCGCCGTTTTCCCGTAAATCGAAAATGATGGCATCGACGTTGGCCAGAAAATTCATCGCGGCAACCACCGTAGGCCCGCAGATGCCAGGGTCGGCGAAAAAGTCGAACTTCAGATAGCCGATGTTGCCTTCCAGAATTTCCGCTTTTTTGAAGCCACAATTCACACGCTCCATCTGTTTGCGTTCTTCGGCTTCGCGATTGGGGTCGGGCTTCTGGTTGTCGAAATCCGGCAGCGCGGCGGGGCTGAACATCACGCTCAGGTGCTTATCGTGGCTGATGGCCTGGAAATCGTCGGTGAGTCGCTTGGCGAAGTCGTCGCCGTCGGAAATGGCATCGTAGTCGCCCTTCTGTTGATGCGCGCGGACAGCTCCTGCCATCTTTTTGGCGGTTTCGGGGAAGACGTAGGTGTCGTTCAGCGCTGCGACGGTTCCGTCAATCACTTTAGCGCGTGTGGCGGCATCAATTTTGAAGCTTAGGTCGGCGGCTTTGGTCCCGGGCGGAACGGCACGCAAGCCGAAACTGGCCACTTTGGCGGGCTCGCCGGGTTTGACCTCCATCTTGCCGATGGCGACGGTGTCGCCGTTGCGCTCCTTGACCATGAACTCGATCCGTTGCGGCTCGTTCTTAAGAATTTGCGTGAGGATGAAGCCGCCGGTCATGCCACGGAAGCGCATTTCGTCGTCGAGCGAGCGCTCGGGATCGTAAGTCTTGAGGTACTTCTCTTCCGTGGCGCGGTCGCCACTGTTGAAGGCGTCGAGCCAAGCTTTAAGCGTATGCCCGGCGGGCGTATCGGGAGTATTTACGGCTTGAGGCTGGGGTGTGGCCAAGGAAGCAAACAGAATCACAAGAGTTGGAATCAACATATCGTCTTCTCCAGACCGCTAGGTTCGTTCGATGCCGCGCTGCGCGACGAATCAGCGCGAAGTGGCTCAGCGGGCAAACTCGCTATCAAACCTCACCTCTACTCGACTAACTACTTCGCACGAGCGATTCTCATACTCCAGAGGCTGATATACCCAGCGTTCGATCGCCGATCGAGCGGCGCCAGCGAAGGGTTGCGGTCCGGAGGTTCGCAAAACTTTCACCGAGCCGTCCCGCGTAATCAAGTATTCGAGGAATACTGACACTGCACCGCGCGCGTTTGTTCCGTGGGGATACTCCGGCAGCACACGGCGGACGACGAAACTTTCTAACGCTTGCGCGGGCCAGACTCGCCATTCGGTACTCCCTTGGCGATAAGTGGCCCCGATGTCCGGGAGTGACAGAAAGTTGATTCCCACGCCGTCCGCAACGTCAAGGGGAAGCGTACCGCCCTGAGCGGGGATTTTAAGCGGCAGCGAAGAGTACAACGTCAATGCGTTTGGAAAAACGCGAGCGTCAGTGACTTGGGGTGGTGGTTCCGGGGCAGGCGGAGGCAACGGCGCAACTACATGCAACGGCATCGTGGTTACGTGACCCCAGACTGCGAACAGGACGATGGTTATCATCACTGCGTGTGCGGTAAGAGAAGCGACGACGGGTAAGCGCAAATTCATCGGGGACACTGGTGCCAACATCAGGCATGCATCAATAGAGGTAGTCGCGCGCACTCGGAGCACGTCCCCAAGTACGTCGCACACGTCTCTAAAAGAGGGAGAGATGTCGTCGAGAAGCGCATCAAATTCAGCGGCATAACGGTTGCGCCATGCTGGCGGGTACAACCTGGCCGCCCAACGGATCAAGGTTCTCATGCTTCTCTCATTCGTCGGTTTCCGGTCCGAACAACTTGTCCCAACAGCGCCAGCTGTTCCTTCAAATGCTGACCACCCTCCGCGGTGATCCGATACGGCTGCCTGCGAGCTTCGGATTTGACAGCTCGAATCCAGCCGCGTTGCTCAAGACGGGAGATCGCGCCATATAACGTGCCCGGGCCGAGTCGAATGCCCGCGAAGACCTGGATATCTTCCATGATTGCGTAGCCGTGCTTATCCCCATCGGCTAGGCTTGCGAGAATGAGAATGGTTGGATCTTGCATGGTTACTACGCCTCGCGTAATAACGTACCGCGTAGTAGCCTGCTCGTCAAGCTGAGGATTGCCAGATTCTTGCATCGCCTCCACGTTATTTCAGCCGGATGCTTGCCGAACAGTACGCAACTCGGAAACTGACTTGCCGGAGCGCTTTGCGTTCAGAGAGCTCCACCCAACTATTCGAAAAGAGCCGGTTGCGATGAAACAGCTTCCGGCTCAAAATCATTTCAGCAAGCGGGCTCAATCCATGGTCTTTCGCAAAATGGGCTGTGACCTCCCCCACGCGCGAAAGCTCGTCATAGCGACGGCGGCGTATGAAAATCTCTCTGAACCAGCCGACAACAAACTCCTATTCGCTTCGTAACGCCTGCATGGGGTCAATCCGCGTTGCTCGCCGCGCCGGTAGCCATACAGCGACCAATGCCGCGCTGAGTAGTAGTAAAGGCACGGACAGAAACACGATTGGATCCCACGTCGTAACGCCAAAAAGAAAACTCGCAATGAAGCGCACAAGGCCGACTGCTGCGCATACTCCAATCAAGACTCCGGCGATTGCCAATCGCATCCCCTGCCGCAAGACCAGGTTGCGAAGATCGGCTCGGCCGGCGCCTAGCGCCATGCGAACGCCGATCTCCCGGCTGCGCTGCGCAATGGTATAGGACAGGACTCCGTAGATTCCGATGATCGCCAGCACCAGCGCCGAGGCGGCAAAGATGGTGAGCAGGAGCATATCGAAGTTCTGCCGGGAAATTGAACTCCCCACTACTTCATCCATCGAGCGGATATGCCCTACGGCCAGGCCACCGCTGGCGTCGCTCAGTTGTTTGGCGATAAGGGATGCCATCTGGTGTGGCGGCACTCGGGTGCGCACCAGCCAATAGGCAGGACCAAACTGGTTCCAGAAAGCAGTCATTTCGTTGGATTCCTGCGCCTGCGGAATGATCATCGCCGGATCAGGCGGGCTGCTCAAATTAACGTCGCGGGTATTCCCTACGATGCCGATGATCTTCCTGGGAACGTCTTTGAATTGCGGGCCCAAGCCGTTGCCAATGACGATCTGTTGACCAAGCGGATTCTGATTTGGCCAGAACTGTTTCGCCATTGCTTCGTTGATGAGAACCACGGGTGGCGCACCTTCGTTGTCCTGCTCAGTAAAAGTACGGCCACGCAGGACCGGGATTTTGAAAACATCGAAGTAGCCTGGGGACACGTCCATCCACAGGGCGTCGCCCGCGCTGGAAGAGTTTTCCCGAGATCGGCCAACCACGGTGAAAGGCAGGCCGAGTCGATCTGTGAACGGCGGACTGCATGTCATAGCTGAATCCTGGACGCCGGGAATGGAGTTGATGCGAAGGCGTGCATTATTCACAAAGCCTGATACATCGGCTGTCTTCGCAAACCGCTTTCCGGCAAGCGACATGTCGATCCTGAGCACGCGGTGAGGATCAAATCCGGGATTCACTTCATGCAGCGCGATGAAGGTACGAATCAGAAGTGCAGCTCCGATGAGAAGCACGACAGCCAGAGACATTTGACTGATGACGAACAAAGAGCGCACCCTGTTCTGCCCGAAGCCCGCGCCCTGCTGATAGCCACTTTCCTTGAGTGCGCTGTTCAGATCCGGCCGCGATGCGGTTAGAGCTGGAAACAGCCCAAAGAGAATTCCTGTAAACAGTGACAACCCTACCGTAAAGACCAGTATGCGCCAATCTACGCCAATAAATACGCCGATCTGTCCGATGCGTGGAATATTGCCAGGATTCATCGCTAAGAGTGCGCGTACTCCAGCCAGGCCAATCACCGCTCCCAGCGCGCCACCGATCAATGACAGAAGGATGCTTTCTGTAAGGAGTTGACGCACAATGCGGATGCGTCCTGCACCGAGCGCTGAGCGGATAGCGAACTCACGTTTTCGACCAGTAGCTCGAACAAGAAGCAGATTTGCCACGTTCGCGCAGGCAATGAGCAGGACAAGGCCCACCGCTACGGCCAACATCAGCAGCGACGATTGCACATTACCCACGATCACGTCGCGGATTGGTTTCACCTCGAAGTCGAAATTCGAATCGACAAAAGAATGACTGCGCCGCGTTTCGGCCGCGGCCAATTTCAATTCGGCATTCGCCTGTGCAACGGTGATGCCGGGCTTCAGACGCCCCGCCACTTGAACGGAGTGGGTCGGGTCGTTGCTCTGAATAGCAAACTGAAAGGGCACCCACAAATCTGCCGCCGGATCGCTTTGAAAGCTTCGCCCCGCGACGCCAACCACTGTATACGCTTCATGATTCAGAGAAATTGTCTTCCCCGCGATACTGGGGTCACTGTTGAAGCGACCCCTCCAGAGTCTATAGCTGAGGACCACCACATTCCCGCCAATCGGGCTGGCCTCTTCTGTGGTGAATGTGCGTCCCAAAGACATTGAAGCGCCGAACAATCGAAAATAGTCTGCGGTGACATGAACACCGCGAACTTCCTCCGGCACGTCACCGGTTAAACTCAGCTCGTTTCCTGCGAAATCGTACGCTGACACATCCTCAAATGCGCGGGTGTGCTCTCGCCAGAGACGAAAATCAGCTATGGATGAGCTGGGAACAGCTCCGCCTTGCGGGGGTTTCAACAGAAACTGCACGATTCGGTCAGGATCTGGATAGCTGAGCGGTCTGAGGAGCACGGTATCGATCACCGAAAAAATCGCAGTATTTGCACTGATGCCCAGCGCCAGTGTGAGCACAACGGCGGCCGTAAAGCTGGGAGACTTGATCATCGTTCGCAAGCCGAAGAGCAAGTCCTGCCAACACGTTTCCACAAGGGACTCCCAGCCGGCATCACGGACCATCTCCTTTGTCACATCCAGATTGCCCCTCTCCAATCTCACAGCTCGATGTCGTATGGTCAAAGAACTCGAATGGATTGAGATGGCACAACTTGCGGTTTCCTCGATTCTCTTCAAATCGCTTTCGCTAAAGCTCCCATAGCACTTACAATCCTCCTTCCACGACTCGGTCAATGCGGTCAGAAAGGGTCCAAAATGACTTGGGCGCAACTGCTGGCCTACGTTTCCGGAACGGTCAACCAACGACTTCTGTTACGGAACGAGTATCTGGCGGCGGAGAACCGCATCCTGAAAGCCCAGGTGAAGGGTCGGCTGTTACTCTCACAAGAAGAAAAAGCCACATTGGCCGAGATCGCTCACCGGCAGGGACGAAAGGCCTGGAAGAAGTGGCGTCCACAGCGCAATCGGAAACGATTCTGGGCTGGTATCGGAGGCTCATCGCAAACAAATTTAATGGATCGAGATTTCGCAAGCGAGTGGGCCGACCCAGGGTTGCTGAGGAAATCGAGCGTTTAGTCGTGCGCATGGCAAATGAGAATCCTCGCTGGGGCTATGATCGGATCGTCGGTGCCTTGGCGAATCTAGGCCATCCGCTGTCCGATCAGACGGTGGGCAACATTCTTCGTCGCCATGGGCTTTCTCCGGCTCCGAAGCGCAAGCAAACCGTTTCGTGGAAAGACTCTATCCGCTCACACCGGGACGTGTTGGTCGGGATGGACTTCTTCACGGCGGAAGTCCTGACGCTCAAAGGGTTGCTGACCTACTATGTGCTTTTCTTCATTCACTTGGAGACTCGCCGAGTGAGCCTGGTAGGATTCACGCCATACCCGGACCACGATTGGCTGGAGCAGCAGGCTCGAAACCTGACCATGGAGCAGTGGGGATGCCTGAAGGGCTGCCGCTATCTGCTGCATGACCGAGATACGAAGTCTGCGAATCCTTTCGTGAACTGATCGAATCGGGAAGCGTGAAGCCGATTCGCTTGCCAGCAAGAAGCCCGAATTTGAACTCGTATGGCGAACGCTGGGTGAGATCAGTCAAAGAGGAATGCCTGGCAAAGCTCATTCTATTTGGAGAGTCATCGCTGAGGCGAGCCTTGCAGCAATATTTACTGCATTACCATGAAGAGCGGAACCATCAGGGCAGGGAAAATCGCATATTGTTTCCTTTTCAGACGAAGGCAAGAAGGAAAGAGGGAGCAGTACAGTGCCGGGAACGACTGGGCGGCCTTGAAGTATTACGAGAGGGAAGCGGCATAAAAATCGACGGCACAGCGGGCGATGGGCTCACAATGAGCACATATTAAGGATGCCGGGAATCTCCCCTGACAAAAGCCCCCCTGCGCCTGATTTATCATCGACGGGCGCTGAGCAATGAGTTGTTGCTCAGGGCAGTGACCGGAATCAGTTTTTTCACCATACGGGAAGAGCGATCAAGGATCAACGATTGGTGCACGTCGGGCCCGAGCGGGAAGGAACTCCAAACAAATGGCAAGGCCCGCACACGCCTGCCACTGAACAGCAAGCGTATGGGGCGTCTTGCAAGTGGTCGATAGAAACTAGTGGGAAGAAAGATGTTTCTCGTCGGTAAGGCGGACACGCTCCGCGCTTTCGACGCTGGACATGTCGGAGATGATGACTTTGTCGCCTTCTTTTAGCCCGTCCAGGACTTCGATGGTCTTCACCGAAGAGAGGCCGAGCTTTACCTGGGTTCGGACGGCTTCCGCGCCGTTGTCGGTGATCTTAAAGAGGCTAATTTCGCTGTTCTGGCGGCCATTCACCGGGCGTCCGATGTAAAGAACGTTTTCGAGCCTTTCGATGTTAATAGTGGCGTCGACTTTGAGACCCGCACTCGTGCCTTCGGACACAGCATCAAGGACGACGTTCACAATGCGCGTATCGCCTGATGCGGATGGGCTGATGCTGCTAACGTGGCCCTTCGCGAAAGGGCCTTCTTGCGTCTCGACCAAGGCGTCTTGACCAGGCTTTACGTCGACGACCATGGAGGCCGGGAGAGTCACTCTGGCAACCAACTTTGTGGAACCGTCTGCACGAACGAGGGTACCCAGACCACGAACCTGACGCATCATCGACCCTCTCTTTACGGTGTCGGTCCAGATTGTCGATATATCCACATTGGGTTCATCGACCGATGAGCCTTTTGCGGCATCACCACTGATACCTCCCTCCACTCCTGCAGCAACGCCTCCGGAGACTCCTGACTTTACGCCGCCAGAAACACCTCCTGCGATGCCGGTTTTCGGTCCAGATTGAGCGGCGATGGGGGCGCCTTTAAGCGGAAAGGCCCACACCGCGAGGACGATGACGAGCGCGAGACAACACGAGACGAGAGTTAACGAACCGATCAGTCTTTTGCGAGACATACGAACCTCCTTAAGCATCAGTGAGACTCGCTCGACGAGCTGGCGTTCGGCGAGAAAGGGCGGGGCTGGAATGGCTGCGAGCGATGGGCGGGCATTGGTGAACTCAAGCAGGGCTTCGAGGTAGGACTTGCGCGTGTTGGTGAGCCGGAGGACCTCGAAATCGACGACCTGCTCGCGAGCCAGACGGACGCGCGAGATGAGCCAAACGATGGCGGGATGAAACCAGAATAGGGCGCGAAAGGCTTCTTCGCCGAGATGATGAGCCCAATCGCGGCGGCGGACGTGAAGCAGCTCATGGCAGGCAATCGCGGATTGGAAGCGGGGCTCCAAGGACGGGAAATGCTCCGGAAGGAGTATAAGCGGGGCCCAAAAGCCGAAAGTGACAGGTGAATCCACCTGAGAGGAAAGGCGAAACTCGGCGGGAGCGGACACAAGAATGCGCACGGCATGGAGAATCGCAGCGGATTCCGCGGAAGAGGAGATTGGGGAGGAGGCCTGACGGAGGCGCCGAAGCTTGAGAAGGCCGAGGGCGAGGATGGCAAGGCGCAACGCAATTCCGACCAGGATTACGATGCCAAGAACCGGAGCGAACGTTTGAAGGTTGGGAAGATGCCAGTGAGTTGCGGCGGGAGTGGAGGCCGAGGAAAGCGGGAGACCGGCAAAGTCAGCGGAGATGGCGATCGCGGGAGCGGCTTGAGGGTGATGCCAAGGCTGCAGCAACGGGAGTAGCAGGCTGACGGCGAGGAGCGATCGCCAGGAGGCGAGAAGAACGCGCGGTTGCTGAATCCGCAGGGCGCGGGCCAGAATTCCTGCCGCCAGAACCAGAACAGCTACCTGGAGGCTCCAAAAAGCCAGGTTTGAAAACCACAGAGGCAATTCCGTAGACAACTCCTTCCGCTCAGGCGCGGTATCCTTATTCGCTCTCCTCGACCATGCGCGCAATCTTTTGCAAATCTTTTTCACTCAGGTGTCGCGATTTGACGAGATGGACGAGGAGAGGTTCGGCCGAGCCGTTGAAGACGCGATCGATGAATTCGCGGATCATGCCGCCGATGACCTGGTTTTTGGGGTGCGCGGGTCGGTAAATAAAGGCGCGGTCCTGGCGGCGCTTTTTGAGATAGGCCTTGGTTTCGAGGATTTTCATCATGGTCATGACGGTGGTGTAGGCGATTTTGCGGCGCTCGAGCAGGACTTCGTAAACATCGCGGACGGTGGCGGCGCCGCGCTGCCAGACGAGCTTCATGATTTCGAGTTCCTGGGGGGTAAGCGTGTTGTTCTTGGGGCGCATAGGCAGTTTTCTAGTACTAATTACTTAGGATGTCAAGCGAAAAGTGTGGATCCTCGGGCACCAAAAGAGCCATCTGGGTACAATCGGTTCCGCAAATGGCACGGTTATACCAAGCCCGCCCGCCGCCCTAGCGCCCTATTCGAGGACTGACCAGTAGAATCATTTACAGGGCTTTCTGATCCGGTGCTTAGTGGCTCTGGTACAAAAAAGAAACAGACGAGGTCACCACCCGATCCAACCCTGTGCGTGAATCGCGTGCAAGGCTCCGAGTTGTGAATTCCGGCGTCCGGCGATTTGCCGTTCTGGGTCTTCTAGCACGTAGGAGAACGCTCCAATCCAGGACTCCAAGCATTCGGCGATTTTGTGCTCGTGGTCAACATGGCCCTCTTCGACGTGCCGCAAAGGGGTGCGTCGCCCACGTAGATCGGCAATTTCCGTCCAACTGCCGTCGGATTCGAACGCAGAGGAAGCGACGGTCTCCGCTCCCAGAAGGTCCGTGATGGAACCCAGCATGGCTAGCTCGGCGGCCCGCGCACAGGGTCTTCCTCTGTGGGCACCGCCGTCGGCTTGGCGCCGGAAGGCGAACCCCCATCGGTTCCGGGACGGAACTGCGTCGCGGGCCACGCCGAATGCCGGTCGTGCACCAGCCCGTTTAGGCTCGACCTCACCGCCACGGCCAACGCACCGAGAACTTTGGCGGGCGATTCCCAAGCCAGGCGCATCTCGCCGAGCCATCGCGTCAGATGTGCTTGGCCTTGTTGGCGGGTCTCGGCCGCTTTCCGGATGCCCAGTCTGGATCCCAGCCAACCCCACAACGTCGGCGACACCAACAACTGCGCCCGCCACCGCCGCAGACTGCGCCATTCCTGCCTATCGCCGCGTCCGCATCTCGCGCCGATCGCGCGTGCTGTCTCCCTCAGAATCACGTGCCGATAGAGCGTTTCCACGATGACCGTCGCAGCATACCACCGCCACGGATGCAGCCAATCGGGCAATCGGCTCATGGTGTGGCCGCACCTCCGACACAGGTACCGCCGCACCCCAATCACCATCCACCCCGCACTTAAGCCGCAGACCTGACGGCTGTAGAAGCCGTGCCCTTGCACCCACACTTTTCCGCCGTCCCACGACAACTGCCCACATCGCGTACAGAATCGAGGCCGAAGCTCTTCCGCGGAAGGCGCGCCCGCGGCTCGGGCACCAGGAGTTCCGGCTCAAGGCTGTAATGCCACGTAGGGATTAAAGATCTCTGCGGCGTGCGTTGCGCAAATTCCCCCAGCGAGAAAAAGCGCTTGACAGTGGTATGACTGCATGCAATAATGCATGCAGTGAAATGGTACGACGCTAAAGGCGATGTCGCCTCTCGCTTGCGCCAGCGCAAGTACGCCTTGCTCCGTGGTCTGCATATTCCTCCCGACGCTTTACCTGGCTCGCTCGCCCTCACGCACCGCCGCTGCGGAACACCCACTTGCTGGTGCGCCAAGGGAGGAGACGGACATCCCATGTGGTCGCTGACGTTCATGGCCAACGGCAAGAGGCGCGTCGAGTGGATTCCCAACGAATGGGTGGAGGAGATCCGCCCACTGGTCGAGCAGGGACGCGAGTTCAAAGAAGCCACCGCCGAGGTTTTCGCTGCCAATGCGCAACTGCTGGCGCTTTGGCGTCGGCACTCCACGAAGAAGGAGCGCAAGAAGAAGACGTGAACGGTCGATCTAGTTTTCGGGCGGGACTCTCGAACGGCTGATGATGGGACTCACCCTGAGCAAGCAGGAAGCTTCAGACAGGGTGAGTGAGATCGTCGTCGTTCCGCCCCGTCTGGGCCGGAACGAACCGTGCCACTGTGGGAGTGGCATCAAATATAAACGATGCTGTTGGGAACGGGACGAAGCTCTTCGCCGGCAGTTGCGCGGCGCCGCCTTGCCCGAGTGGATCGACGGTTCCCGTAGCAAACTCCACCAATTTGAAAAGTACGTCAGCAATGTCTTTGGCCTACCCGATTTATTAGCCAGCCTCGTCGACACCCGGCGAGCACCGAAAATTCCCACCTTCGACGTGGTCAACAGCTTGTTTCACACGGCGGTGCTGCGCATCCCGAGCATCAACGCCTTGGAAGGGGATTTAAAGCAAAGCGATTTTCAGAAGCTCATTGGGCGTCAGCCCACGCCGGAGGTGAAGGCCTTCAGCGCCGACGTGGTGGCCAACGTTCTCGACAAACTCGAACTGCAGGGCATCGGCAACGCCATCGAAGACGTGATCGGCAAAGCGGAGCGAAACAAGACCTTTCGCGACGGTTACGGACCGCTGCGCTGCGTGGCCATTGACGGCTGGGAACCGTTTTCCTCCTACCAGCGGCATTGCCCCAGCTGTCTGGTTCGCAAGGTCAAAACGAAGCGTGCCGACGGTGAAGCCGAAGAAGTGGAGCAGTATTACCACCGTTATGTCGTGGCCTTGCTGCTCGGCCCGGTCATCGATGTGGTGCTGGGGATCGAAGCGGTGCGCAACGAGGAAGCTCTTCGCGATGACGACCCCGAGCACGTCGGCCATGAAGGCGAACTAACGGCTGGGCGGCGTCTGATCGCTTCCTTGCACGACTCCTACGGAGGGTTCATCGATGCCATCGTCGGCGATGCCCTCTATGCCAATGGACCGGTCATGACGCAGCTCACCAATTACGGCTACGGCGGCTTCCTGGTGCTCAAGAAGGAAAAGAACGAACCTCTCAAAGATGCACTCACCCTCTGGGAGATCGAGGGGCGGTGTGAGAGCTGCGACGATGCGGACCGGAAAGAACACGTGGAGTTCTGGGATGTCGATGACATCGAGACGCTGGATAGCTACAAAGGAAACTATGTGCCGTGGGGCGTTATGTAGAGTTGCTGGTGTAAGTGCTTGCCGATCAGTTCATTCCTATTGGATCCCAGCACATAAGAATCTCATGATGCACTCCTCAGTGGCCATCGATGGGCCACTTCACCGGCCATCGGAAAATAACTTGCTCTCAGATACGGCTTTCTTCAGGCTTCTGATTTTCTTCCCTTCTTGCTCAGTTCAGTTTCGATAGCCTTTCCCTTTTTCTTTTTCGATTTTCTTTCTCGCCGGTTTTGTTTTCTCCTCCAGAGATTCACTGGAGGGAAGGTATGCTCCCGAGGCAAAGGTGTCCTTTCTGTCGTCGTTGGTTTCATCCCCATCCGCGGCTCAAACAGCGGCAAAGGACCTGTGGCCGACTGGACTGTTGCCGCAAGCAGAAGAGGAAATCCAATCAGCACTGGCGGATGGGGAACCCGAATTACTTTCGCGGGGGTTATGCGCTGCAAAAGGAAAAGTACGGAACGCGCTCCGCCTACAGGCAGCACTACCGCCAGCAACATCCCGACTACGTGCAGCGCAACGCGGCTTCCGTCCGAAAATGGCGCCAGCGGCTGAGATCGGCACCTGTAAGTTCCACAAGCAGCGATCTGCACGTAACTATCGAATCCGAAAAGACTTCCCTCCGCATTGCCCATGTAAGTTCCACAAGCCGCGATATCTTTGTAACTCTCGACACTTCATAGGGTTGCGGGAAAGTATCGCGGCAGGTCCCCTGTAAGTTCCACAAGACTCGATGGCTTTTCCCGCCCTCTGCCCCTACCTTGAGCCCGCGGAGGAATGAAAATGCCGAAGTCCCGACCCCAACCACCCCGACCCGATCGCCGACGTTCCATTCGCGGTTCCTTCAGTTGGATCGATCACCGCTTCCTGTGTGAGGGGTTCGATGAAGGCTTAACCCGCTTGGAAAAGCTGCTCTACTTCGTGCTGGTGGCGGTCTCCAACCAGGATGGAGTCAGCTTTTACTCCGACGCGCGTCTGGCGGAATTGCTGGACGTTCGTTTTCCTCATGAATTGGACGGAGCCCGCCAGGAACTGGTGGCGCGAGATCTGATCGCTTATGAAGCCGGAATTTACCAAGTGCTGGACCTGCCCGCCTGCTCTCCCAGGAAAACGCGTCACTCTTCTCCACCGCTGCCCGCCCACGCTTGGCGCTCGAGTTCCTCTCTCCCCCCAGTGCGCAGCACCGCACGGCGCGACGCGGCCTTCGATCTCGAGAGCGTCAAGCAGTTGCTGGAACAGTGGGGCTGGGGGCGTCGATGAAGCTCTCCGTGATTTATCAGTCTGCCGTGCCTGCCGGCGCTTCCCCGCATCGTGTGTGCGACGAGCAGGGAGGAGAGGTCGGCTGGGCGAATGCTTTCCTCGACGGTCAAAGACTCCGGCAACTTTCCCCGCGGTCGCTGCGCATCTACGCCTACGATCTCCTCGATTTCGCCCGTTGGTTCGAACCGCAACATCAGCCGCTTGCCGAGATCACCGAGTCCACGCTCGTCGCATATGTTCGTCATCAACTCCAGCAGGATCCCAAGCCCACACATCTCAGAGGAGGCTCGTCATGGACCAAACCCATTCGGAAAACTTGCACCTCGTGCGACTCGTCGCTGATGCACTGGGCGAGATCGAGCGGTTGGGCTATAGGAAGCGATCACGGAATCGGTATCGAACAATGTGGGAACACCTCATCGAATTTTCCCACCGGAAGGAACTGGGCGACGAGTTTTCTGCGGATTTGGTGGCGCGCTTTCTAGAGGAATATCGCGTCAGCGAAGAGCAGGCAGTTGGGCGAGGCGATGGTTGGCGTCGGCATATGACGTTCGGTGTAAAGATGCTTGCCGATTTCGCTAAGAAGGGGCGCATTGAACGACCGTTCACGAAGGTGCAGGCTATCCACCTTGTTCCAGCCATGCAGAAAACACTTCATGATTACGAACAGTATTGTAAGAATCGGCTTCACCTTCGACCGCTGACCCTTCACCGGTGTACCACAGAGCTGACTATCTTTTTGGATTTTCTCCATTCCAGAAAAGCGCGGACACTGGAGCAAATTCAGGCGGTGGATCTGTCTGAGTTCATTCTCTGTCGGGATCACTTGAAGCCGGTGACGGTCCGCACAATCGTATCGCGTGTGCGTTCTCTTCTCCGGTTTCTCACCATGCGTGGAATTCTGCAAAAGGATCTCAGTGCGGAGCTGCCGAAAATCCGTGTTCCCAGGGATGCAACGATTCCATCGGTATGGAATCAGGAACTCCTCGTCCGGCTTCTCGGTGCGGTCGATCGCAGTTCTGCGAAAGGGAAACGAGATTACGCCATTCTCTTACTGGCATGTCGGTTGGGATTGCGCGCCGGGGATATTCGCACGCTGAAACTGGAGAACCTTCATTGGGCGGAGTCGACCATTGAAATCACGCAAGCGAAGACGGGCACGCCGTTGACTCTGTCTTTGACCAGCGAGGTCGGTGAGGCCTTGATCGACTACTTGAAGTCGGGCCGTCCCCAAACGACACACCGAGAGGTATTCCTCAGAGTGACCCCGCCGTTTGATCCTTTCAGGGACAACGACAGTCTCCACCACATTATCAAGTATTGGCGCCAGCTGGCGGGGATCACCTTTCGGAGCCCACAAAAGCAGGGTCTCCATTCGCTTCGCCACACTATAGCGACTCGGCTTCTAGAAAAGGGCACGCCGCTTCCAACCATTGCGGAAATCTTGGGTCATACAAGTTTGGAATCAACACGTATCTACGCCAAGGCGGATGTAGAAGCCTTGCGAGGTGTGGCGTTGGATTCGGAGGTGAATCATGTCAACTGATCCATCCAACGAGTTCCAGAGCGTTCTGTCTGTCTGCATGGAGAAATTTCTTCGGGAAAAGCATGCCTGTGGGTACGCCTATCGGGGGCCGGCTCGAATGCTGCGGCATCTCGATAAGTTTTTGGTGCAGGAGGGGTTGGCGACCTGTGAGTTACCGGGGCCCATCGCTCGGAAATGGCTAGCCAAGAAAGCTCACGAAAGTGTACAAACCCAGGAGCAACGGATCACTCTCGTTCGGCAATTTTCCAAGTTTTTGCTGCGCCTTGGCTATTCCGCGTATGTGCCCGATTCCACTTTAACGGCTCGAACGCCGGCGACTTTCGTGCCCAGAATGCTGGCCGACGAAGAGCTTCGAAAGTTCTTTCAGGCCACGGACGGACTCGAGCCCACGGCGCGTTCACCTTTGCGGCATCTCATTATGCCTGAAGTTTTTCGGCTCCTGTATGGCTGCGGGTTTCGTGTCGGAGAAGTGCTAAAACTGCGGGTTCGAGACATCGATCTAAATCAAGGCATTATCACGGTTCGCCAGGGTAAATTCCGCAAAGATCGCTTCGTTCCTCCCGCCTTGCCTCTCGTAAACCGCTTGCAAAAGTACGCGGCCCATTTTGAAAAGCGCTCGCCTGATGCCATCTTCTTCCCGGGACTAAGCGGGGGGCCCGTGAGCCCACGCACGGTTTATATGGTGTTCCGTCAACTGCTGCTGCAGTGCGGAATTCCTCACGCCGGCCGAGGCAAGGGGCCCAGGATCCACGACGCTCGGCACCTATTCGCCGTCCGTGTCTTACGACGCTGGTATCAAGAGGGTGCGGATCTGGATGCCAAACTTCCTCTTCTGGCTACCTACCTTGGGCATGTGAATCTCTCCGGAACTCAGCGTTACCTGCATCTCACCGCCGAGCTTTTTCCCGAAATTACGGCGCGATCAGAGGCGGCCTTTGGCGACGTCATTCCGCGGAGGGTCGAACCATGAAACCGACCGATTTCTCCGTCCACGTGACGAACTTTTTGACACACTATCTGGCCGCGCAGCGGAATGTCAGCCCCAATACCATCAAGGCCTGCCGCGACGTGTTCACTCTCCTGCTCCGATTCTGCCGTGATGTGCAGGGAATTGCTCCGGAAAGACTGCGTCTCGAGCAGGTCGACGTTCCACGCATCGAAGCATTCCTGGATTATCTGGAGCGAGAAAGAAAGTCTTCACCCCAGACACGGAATCATCGCCTTGCCGCCTTGCACGCATTCTTTCGATATGTTCAGGCGGAAGAGCCGGCCCGTATGCATCAGTGTCAAAACATCCTGGCCATCCCGCTCCGGAAACATGCTCGTCCAACCGTCGGCTACCTTTCCAAAGAAGAGTTGGCCGCGATCTTGGCACAGCCAGATCTCCGCACGCCACAGGGTCGAAGAGATGCGGTCTTGCTGAGCGTCCTTTACGACGCTGGGGCGCGTGTTCAGGAGTTGGTCGATCTCTCCGTCGGAGACGTGCGTTTGGATCCACCCGCGCAGCTTCGCCTTCTGGGCAAGGGGCGCAAAATGCGCGCTGTGCCTTTGATGGGAAACACAGTTCAGCTTCTACGCACTCACTTGCAGGAAAACCAACTCGATCATCCCGAACAGTTCGAGAAGCCGCTTTTCCAAAACGCGCGCCACGAGCGACTGACCCGTTCGGGAATCCGCTACATCCTTCACAAATATGTCGTCCTGGCACGAAGCAAGTGTCCGAGTTTGAACCGTACCGTAAGTCCGCATCAGTTGAGACACACGAAGGGTATGGACCTGTTGCAGAGCGGAATCTCGCTCGACATGATCCGCGACTTCCTCGGCCATGTGGATGCCAAAACGACTCAGATTTACGCGAGGGCCAATTTGGAGATGAAGTGCAAGGCCCTGGAAAAAATCAGTGAGCCTTCGTCAGTCCAGACGATCCCCTCCTGGCAGCAGAACAAGGGCCTGCTTGACTGGCTCCGTTCCTTGTAACCCCCAAAGACACGCGCGTATGACAATCTTGACCCGAGCCCCGCCAACCAACCCGAGGATATTATGCTGAGTGCATCGATGCGCACGCGTTGACACCCGGCGACTTAGGACATCGACTGCACATATCTACTTTCAGCACATAGTTTCCTAAATGTGCCGCAGAACATTTAGGAAAAGTCCGCGCGATCCGCGCCGTGGTCACCAAGCCGGACCAAGAAAAGCCAACTACCTGGTGTTTCGCCGTCATCGGCAAGCGCGCCCGCCAGATCAGTCGCCAAATGGCGCTCCGCATCATCCGGGCGCGTTGGCACATCGAAAACACCGCTTTTCATCAGTGGACGCAGTATTGGAACCTCTCGCACGTGTTTCGGCACGGACAAAATGCTCTGAGCGCCCTCCTGCTTATCTGGACGCTGGCCTTCAATTTACTGCAGCTCTTCATCTATCGCCGGTTGGGTCGTAGCCGCCGACCAAAGGATCCGAGCGATACGATCCGCCACATCGTGGAGGTCATGCTGCGCGAAGTGGCCCTTCTTCCTGAGCCTATTCCTTGGGGGACCCTCCTGCTCGACACTAGCTGACGTGGCGCCGGAGCCGCGCTAACTGGGCGGCGCGGACGCACCGGCCTCTAACCAGCCCGCAGCTTTGGTGTGGCAGAGGAGGCTCACTCACAAAAACAGAACCAGCTTGTTCGGCTGCCGGCCCCGTGCGCCCGCGCACTTTCGCCTGAGCTGGCCAGACCAGCCGCGTAACATCGCTGCGGCTTGACGCGGAACTCCTGCTCGGGCACAAAGAAGCTCGACGACAATGGCAAGGCTGTGTAGAATGACCGCCGTCTATGGCGGCGGTTTCAGGCTTGTCTTTCGTCCAAGAAAAACCGGGCCTCAATCACCGCCTTCCCTTCCAAAAAGACGGCGATCATCCTACTCAAATTTTCGAATCGTGCGTTGTGGCGGACTCTGGCAGGAGATACGCGATCAGGAACGGCCTTTGTCCCTGAAGCGGGATGATCTGGGAATTCTTCCTAACTCTGGTTCAATCGACGGCATTACACTCCCGGCGACGATGCCCGAATAAAAAGAAACAGAGAAGAATTGGTACGCCTTCTAGAAAACGCAGGCGTAAAAGTGGACTTGTGGCCTGCGGCGTAGAATCGAAACTCTCGTTGCATAAGCACCCTCAATAGCTTTCGACTTCGCCAACCAATGCCTAATCGGACATGTGGAATCGTTGATCGGGACTTGGCCGCGTTTAACAGGACCTGACCTGATTATCAGACGTTGTCCAACAACCATTTGAATTTTCTTTGTAGCCAGCCACGACTCCGCTCCGCAGCAACATCGGGAGGCATGGGAGGAAGTAAGTTCAGGAGCGATTGTGATGCACCACGGAACACTGCAAGGTCCTCATCAAGACGAATCGGACGAATGGGGTGAACTGAACGAGGGGCTGAATACAACTCCGACAAAACGGAAAATCAAACGTGTAGCGCGTGCCAAGGGCGGATTGCAAGACAAAATAGATGAAGTCAGTCAATGGCGGCAACACCCACCAGTGGTCTGGGGGACCGAACCTTTTGTGGACCACGTTGCCCGCTGCCGGATTGCCGCACACCACACACACGTCGGGAAGCGAAGCGCCCATTTGAAGTACCAAGAACGCACGGTCGCGATATGCGTTTCGCACCGCCCCGGACTGTTCACTGAACGGTATTTCCATCATGGAATTGACCTGAACGCGCAAGTCGGTACGTACAATGTTACGCCAAATCGGCTAGGTCCTGGTTTGTCGCGAAAACGAACTTGTACGGTTTTTGCGTTTACCAAGCACTTAAGCGCACAGAACGCTTTGGCGCTATTCTAATGAGTCAATTTGTCCCTGAGAATTCCAGTTCACACTGTATCGGTTCACAGCGGGGGAGACAGAATGCCTCTAAATCTAGAATCACTTTCAGATGCCGCGAGGACCGCACTCTTGGCTCGCATCGCGCACACGCTTACGATATGTGCGAGAGACACCTATGAAGTCGGAACAAAAAATGTTCTCGACCCTCAAACACTACGTGCCTATAACGAACTCCTGCACCGCGTCACCGGTTCGGTCGTCAGCCATTTATCAGGGTCGCAAGGATATTCTCTCCCGTCCATGGTTGAGATGATACGCTCATTTGGCATCCACCATAAAAGGGTCGGAGAAATGGACTGGGCTTTGCAAAACGCACTTCAAAGCACCGAAACGAAGGCAATGGAATGAGCGAAGAGTAATCGCTTGCTGCCGTATCCGAGCCCTCGACGGGTCATTAGGATGTGTAGTCGCATATCCGGACAAGTGCCGTAACAGCACTTGAACCCGCTTGCGTCTTCGGAAGAATACAACCTCTATGTGAGTTTGTTTGTATACTGCGCCCCAATGGACAGTGCCAACGTCAACAAGGAAATCAAATCTGTTATCCGCCCATTGCTGCAAGATGCTGGCTTCAGCCAGTTCACGTTGCGAACTGCATGGCGATATTCAGGCGAAAAGATAGACGTAGTTAATTTTCAGTCTTTCAACTCGTATCTTGCAAATGCTGTGGGATGTACCACGTATTCCTTCTGCGTCAGGCTCGGATGCAGTTTAGACGCTATTCCTCAGAGAGCAATAGTCAAACGCAAGAATGGATACCTCCGACCCGAGGAGTATGAGTGCCATCTTCGACTTGCACTTCAGAAATCAATTAACCAGCGGAATTTGAAGAGAACGGACATTTGGTATGTGGACCCCACAGGGAAGAATCTGGAAGTCGTTATTGCAGATGCCAAGAAGGCCATTCTAGAAATCGGCCTACCATGGTTTAGTCGATTCGGTGACATGAAGGAGGTTTTGCGTACGCTCCTTGAAGACTCCGAAAATAACGCGGGCACTTCTGGATTTGGGGCAAACCCGTCGCCAATCAGACATTTCATGACGGGATTTACTGCGCTCACCATGGGCAAGATGGGCCTCGCGAGAGAACGAATCAAGCAAGCCTTGGACTCTGGCTGCTTCAAGGAGTTTGAACCTAAGATGCGCGCCGCCCTCAAAGGAACGGACAAACAGGGCGGCTAAGTCCCGGTAAGTTCGCCTTACCGGCAACTTGGGTCCGGGGCATAAAGCTCCGTCTCTTTGCGTTTTCCTCGGTCGCGGCCTCGCACGATAGTTTCGCCACTGGGCTCCTGAGTGGGAGGCCCATTTTCGTACTCCCTCTGCTTCGCGAAAATAAAACTCCGGGTTGTCCAATTCAGAGGGTTCTCGAAAATGACTTTGTCGTCGTTACAGGCACAGGCACCGCGCGTGATTTTATCCGGCTTCTCACCGTCGAACTGCACTGAAAAGGGGAAGAGAAAACCGACTTGCCAGACTTGCCAATTAAGGGCCCCCTGAAAACAGCTAAGTGATTGTGGCGCCTTGCCTTAGCTTATTTTCCCCACTGTTCGCAACGAGGAGGCCGGGGGTTCGAATCCCCTCTCGTCCACCAGATTCTAAAGAACTTAACCGACTTTTCGGACTTCCAAAAGTTTGCCAGGTTTGCCATTTGAGGCCTTCGCCGCTGCCTGCTGGTGGCCGGGCAGCGCAAAGCCAGTCCCCGTTTTCTTTGCCCATCGCAAACGCCATTCGCGCTGCTTCAGGAGTTTTTTGTACACCTCGGACACCTGCGATTTCGCGTGCCCCGACCAGGTGTGTTGCAAGGCCGCCGGAACTTCCGCCGTCTCTAGCCTGGTGATGCGGAAGCGCCGAAAGATGTTGGGCCCACCCTGTTCCAGCCCCAACTTTTTCAGGATGGGGTGCAAGCTATGCTTCAAAATATCCCGCTGCATCAGTTGGCTGCCGTCCGGTTTACTAAAAACCAGACCTGTGCATCCCGCAAATCCCTCCGCGACGAATGCCATTGAAGTAACAATGTGACGTTTGCCGGGAAACCGCTGGATGGAGTTTTCGGTATGTCACAAGCAACTGCGCGAGCATTTCCCTTTGCCCAACTGCCGCGTTACCTCCTGCTCGACCGGCGATCTTTGGCGATGACTTTCCAGAACACGTGCGAGACGTGGGCATTTGCGAAGTCCTGTCTGCACGGCGCTTGCCTTGGCAGCGAGCCTATATCGAGCGGGTGATTGGCTCCGTTCGTCGCGAATGCCTCGATCATATGATCGTGTTCCATGAAACCTCTCTACGACGAACTCTCACTTCCTATTTCGATTACTATCACCGATCGAGAACGCATCTTTCGTTGGGAAAGGACGCACCGGATCCACGAGCGATTCACCCGCCCGAAATGGGATCCGTCGTAGCGCTACCCCTCGTCGGCGGACTGCAGTGCACCACCGCTACGAACGACGGGCTGCCTGAACGAGCCAGAATCTAACCAGGCTGCATGTTGCGCTTCCTTACGGTTTGCAACTCCTTGTCGGAACAGTGCCGCAGACGGGTGCGCAGCGGCGGATTTGTTTCACCAGATTGAAGCAGAGCTGTCGGTTTGTTTGGAGGAATGACTCCCGCCATGGGCTGCGCAGAATTTTCGGGAGGCACAGTTTTGGCGAGGCAGAACCGTCTTACGACCGAAGAAAACAGAAAAATCACTCACGAAATCACCCTTCGTGAATAAGCGGGCTAAAGCCCTGAATTTGTTGTTACTGCTGGAAGAAGATCGCTGCGGAAACGTGGAAGCGCTCACTCAGCTCTTTGATGTGGCGAGTGGTCAGGTCCCGCTTGCCGCTCAACACCTCGGAAACCACACCTTCGGAACCAAAAATCGGCGCGATGTCTTTCTGCTTCAGATTGTTCGCAGCCAGAAGTTCCCGTAGAACAACATTCGCAGGAGCGGACGGGATGGGGTAGTGCTCGTCTTCGTACTTCTCGATTAGAATCGTCAGCAGTTCTGCGAGGTCTCTTTCCGCTGGCGACAGATATTCACGTCGTTCCAGTTCCAGCAGTTGTGCTGTGTAATGTTCCAGCTGCGCATCAGACTTGATTACCTTCGGTGCGGCAATTCCCTTGACGGCATATTTGTTAGCAACCGCAGGCATTTTTCCAACCTCCCTTGTCATAGTCCGCGTGGGTGAGGACATATAAGATGAACACTTTCTGAGTTCTGTACGCGATGTAGGTAATGAGCCTGCATCGATTGTTCGCGATATCGAATACAACACAGGTACCGACCGGATCGGAGTTGCTCCAGCTTTGCCGTACTTCAGCGAAGTTCTTCCATTTCGTGTGACGTGCGACTTTGTACCAGATATTCAAAGAGGCCTCCCATTCCGAATGCTTTTCCGAGGCCTGCCTCAACCGCTTGCGGCTGATGATCCTCATGGATAAATCTTCTCAAATAGAGAAGGTCCTGTCAAGGTCATTCTTCTCAAATAGAGAAGTAGGGTAGCTCCTTCTATCGCTAAGTGCCTTATGCTGCCGTCAGCCAATTGAAATGCACCGGCAGACGTTCGGTCCAATTCCCTCCCACGGCACCATCATAGTCGCCACATTCCAGCCCCAAATAAATCCCATTGTCGCTTCACTACATATGACCTACCCTCTGGCGTGAGTGTAATCTTCTGGACATGCTTCCTAATCGCTGCACGGGGGATTCTTGCTTTCCCATTCAGCAGTTCCCGTAAATCCCGAAAGCGTTCATCAACAAAGCTACGCCTTTCGCGGAGCTGCGACCTGGCAGCGCCCGACTTCGCAGCCTCGATCTGCTCATTAACTCCGTCAAGTTCAGGCTCGAAGTCAGTAGCAAAAACTTTGACGGCTGTCCATCCGCAATAGCGGTAGTGCACTTCGCGATCTTTCCCTCAATGTGTGATCGGCGATTTTCGAGCGCAAAGCGTGTCGGTGACGGGCTGGTTGCTCTACGATAGGATTCGAGGGACCGCATGGCGGAAACCGAAAACGAATCAGCCTCGCCCGAGGCGATTATATTTAGGCCTCGCGAACCATCACAGACACGTTCTAGCTAGTTGAGGCCCTTCTAGCAGGAGAAAGGGTCGATGTATGATTCCTGTAAAGATGAAGAGGTTTAAGCGGCCACCTCAATGCAGAAGTCGGTATGATGGTGGGCCCCTGTATGCCGAGGTTCAGGATTTTCTTAGGCGAAAGCCTCATTTCGATAATCTTGAGCGGTACCTATTCAATTCACCGGAAAGGTTATCGTCGAAGAAGCCCCGCCACCTGGTGTCGGATTCACTACCTGGATGCTATTGGTTTGTGCCGTCACCAAATCACTGGCTGGAATCGCAACACGGAGTTGTCCGGCATTCACAAATACCGTGGAACGCGGCGACCCATTCCATGTCGCAATCGACCCAGGGACAAAGTTTGATCCGACAATCGTCAGCCACGTGTTCCCGCTTGTGGTCGTCGCGTTGCTAGGCGTGACCTGACTGACGGAGGGCACCGGATTGGGGGTCGCGGATCGAGGCAACACGGCTGACCCATGCAGTAAGACAATCCGGCCAGTTCCATTTCCCCAAAAGTCCGTCGCCGTCCGGAATGCGAGGCCATCAGAACCCCAACGAATCAAATCGAACGCATCACCAGTTAGTCCGTCTATTTCTGTGGTCTGCAGCAACGTGAAGCGCGACGTGTCGAAAGCCGAAATGATGCGGGAATTTACGCCATAGTTGTTCCCGCTCAGAAAGAAAATCCGATTTGTCGCCGTATCCACGGCATGATAGCCACCGGCGGGACTGTAGAAGCGTCCCACAAGCTCTGGTGTCGTCGGTGGCACTAGACTGGGATCCACCACAGCTCCACCGTCCGCATAGATCAGTCCTCCGGCGTAGGTGATTGTTCCATTGACCGCATCGAGATAAGTACTATCGGTTTCAGCGAAACTGGCGCTTCCGACAACAAACCGATGGAAGCTCGACGGGCTTAAACCCTCGTCATTGGAGTACAGGTTGGTGGAGTCTCCCCACGCCAGGACGCTTCCCTCGTATACGTCGTTAACAAGACCCTTCGTCAGTGGGCGCGACGTTGCTCCGCTGTTTGTGACGTCCCAAACCTGAATCCCGTCCGAATAACCCACCGTGGCAACCACGTTCGGATCACCTGGCATGACTGCCAGATCGCTCGCCGTGAAGGATCCGAAGAGAGTACTAACTGTCACGAATTGGGTGCCTGCAGTAAGCGTCGTCAGGTCCAGACGCCGCACCGCGTTGGCTCCGCTGAGAACCGCGTAGAGATATTTGCCATCGTCGGATAATGACAAACGAGTAGGTTCGCTCCCGATAAATATTGGATTACCCAAGGTGCCCGTCAACGGATCAATCGAGACGATGCTGTTCCCTGCAACCTGCGGGGCTGCGCTCGGAACGCTCGCGTAAATCTTGCGTGTGAATGGGTCGAAGACGATATCGTTCGCGTTCAAGGCAACCGATTGCCCAAGTGTAAATGGCAAAGATCCGGAAGTGCCGCCACCAGGGCTGGGATTGCTCACCGTAATGTCGTCAAAGCCGGGATTCGCCATGAGGCTAGCAGCCACGGTCGCGGTGAGTTGATTCGGGTTGACGAAAGTGGTTGGCAGACTGGTGTTGTTCCAATTCACCACCGAGTCACTGGAGAAATTCGAGCCATTGACGGTAAGCGTCAGATTAGGTGCCCCTGCCAATTGCGCCTGAGGAGAGAGAGAGGAAAGACTGGGGAGCAGGCTGTAGATTGCTCCAGTAACGTTCGTCGTCGCAGTCGCGGTATTGTCGCCTAAATTGGAGTCAGGCAAATTACCGCTGATGGTCGCTGTGTTTGTCACCGAACCCGGCGTTGTTAGCTGCAAAACCAGCGTCACCGCCGCCGTCGCACCATTCGCCAGATCGCCGAGATCGCATTGCACCACCGGGATCGAGCCGCAGGTCCCCGTACTCGACGTCACTGAAACGAACGTGGCCCCAGCCGTGTACATATCTCTCAGCGTCGCCCCAGAAACTTGATTCGGACCATTATTCTTCACGGTCATCGTGACTGTGGCATTTGTACCGGACGTGCCGGAAGCCGGTGCCGACATCGAAACGGAAAGGTCCGTTGTCGTTCCGCTCAGATCGCGCACGAGTGCGTTACGCACAATGTAAATCTGACTTGGCGTGCGGAACGCCAGTCCGTCGGCGCCCCATCGTACCAGTGAGGACGGGTTGGTCCCTCCAGGTTGTCCTACCCCAGCCACGGAGAACGACCCGATCGGGACGAATGTGCTTTCATTGAACGCCGTAATCTGGTCGTACATGCCGAACGAGCCAGATGAGTTGAGAATGAACGCGCGACCCACCGTCGAGTCCGATGCGACCGGCCCCGCAGCGGGGAAAGTCCCCAGAAGGCTGCCGGAAGTCCCGTCGAGCACTCCTCCCGACGTCAGATACAAGCGTCCATTGTCGTAACGTAGGTCATTGGAATAGATACTCGACGAAGTTGGCTGATTCGTAGACGCGATGCCCGTACTGTCGACGCTAAAGATAGACAAGCCGTTGGAATATCCATACAACGTGCTCGAACTGGCTCCAAAGGCCAGGTACGTCGCTCCCGCATTGCTGATTGTCGGACGTTGTACCTCGTTGTCATAGATTCCAACACTCCCTGCGGCAACGGCCACGCTGGAAGGCGCCCCTGGAAGCACCGCGAGGCCGGTCGAATAGACATTTCCTCCCCATCCGCCGGGGAAATACAGTTCTACCCCGGTGCCGACACCGTTCGTGAGATCGATCTTGCTGGCAGAGGGAGACCCGCTGAAGTTCACCCACATGGTACTGCCGTCATCCGAAATGGCCATTTGATTGGGCTCGCTGCCCACCCAAATCGGAGTCCCCAAAATACCGGTGTACGGGTCAATCGAAACGATGCCATTCCCCAACAAAGGTCCCGCGCTGCTCGGCACGGAAGCCCAAAGCAACTTTCGAGTAGGGTCGTAAATTAAGTCGTTGCTGGCCAGAGAAAGGAAAGTGGAAAAAGTCGCGGAACCGGATTTGCCTCCTCCGGGGGTTGGAGTGAAGACCGTCACTGCGCTATTTCCCAAGGCCACAAGATCGCTGGCAGGAATCGTCGCCGTCAACTGCGTGGGACTGTTATAAACCGTCGGGCGTGCCGTACCGTTCCAATTCACCACCGATTGCGGCACAAAACCCGACCCCGTGACCACCATGGCCACGTCCGAACTGCCCATCGATGCCGCATTCGGAGAAATGCTCGCCAAGGCGGGAACCGGATCTGGTACTACGGTGATCGTCACGGCGTTTGACGCGGCAGACGTTGCGTTCTTGACCGTAATCGACAGTGTCCCAAGGGCCGCCAGATCGGCAGCAGGTAGAGTGAAGAACAACTCGCCCGGGTTTGAGCTGGTAGTGCTTATGGGCGTGCCTCCGTTGACCTGAACCGTCGATTCGGACGTGAATTGGCTGCCTAGGACGTCGATCAATGTGTCCGGCGACCCGACTGGTAGGGAGGTTGGTGTCAAACTGGCAATCGTTGGCGTTGGAAAATTACTGATGGTTAGCGTCGCAGCTTGCGATAGACCTCCACCCGGTGCGCCAGAAACCACTGTCACCTGCGCTGCTCCCGGGTTGGCCATGTCGGATACACCGAGCGTGGCTGTCAGGGTGGATCCGTTGACGAAGGTCGTCGGACGAGCCGCTCCGTTCAGTTGTACCACCGAAGACGAGATGAACCCTGTGCCATTCACGGTCAGTGTCAACGGCTGACTCCCCCCGGCGGCCACGCTGGAAGGATTCAGCGAGGTGATTGCCGGTACAGGATTCACAATCGGCAGCGCAGTCGCGGTAGACGAACCTCCACCCGGTGTGGCGTTCACCACCGCGATTTGAGCCTTGCCCACGCTTGCGACGTCCGCTGCTGTCACCGTTATTTGTAACTGTGTGGCACTCACGAAGGTGGAAGCGTGGTACGCGCCATTCCAGGTCACCGCTGACGCTGCGACGAATCCGCTGCCGTTTAGCGTGAGAACCGACCCGGCGCTCAGTAGTGTGATACTGCTCGGTGAAATGGCCGTCAGCGTCGGTATTGGATTGTTTATGGTGAAGGTTAGGGCGCTGGACTGGCCACCCCCAGGAGCGGGATTCGTAACCGTAATCTGTCCCGTGCCACCGGACGCAATGTCTGCAGTCGTCAGCGCAACCTGCAACTCCGTCGAACTGACAAATGTTGTGGTCCGGCTACCGTTGTTCCACTGTGCCCCTGAAGTCGCGATGAAACCGCTGCCCGTGATCGTCACGGTTGTGCCATTTGTGCCTGCCGTGACACTTGTGGGCGATAATGCTGTGATCGCGGGTTGAGGATTCGTCGGAGGAGGTGTTAAAGAACTCCCGCCTCCAGCGCAGCCCCACAAAGGAATTGTTACTGTAACGAGCAATACACCTGCACGCATACGCCGATACACTATCATCGAGAGTTCAGGCTGGACCATCGGAATCCTCGCAGATTCTGCAAAAAAGCGGAGAATCTGCCGATTGTGGTTCTCGAAAATTCCGTCCGACTTCAAAATCAACGAGATACGGGGAGACTGCGTAACATTGCGTTACATGGATGAATTGGCGGTCGGCGGAGTTTTTGAGGACCACAGCAGGCTATACTATAGTTGCCGTCGTTCAAATTCAACGGGCTCAATGAGAACCGAGTTTTTGGTAGGTCGCGCTGGGAAAAGCGTGGAAGTAGGAACCAGTAGTGAAGTAGGGGAAACCATTTAATGAAATCCAACGGGTGCAAGTCCCGTCCGGTCAAAGCTAGCGAGCAGGCCGGTAGCGAGTGTTGCCATTCACCGGGTGACTGGTGGGTGTGAAGCGTACACAGCAAGGAAGCAGGCCGTGAAGGTTCAGCTCCGAAATCTAACGTCGTTGCGATGCCGACGCCGTCCTACCAGCGGAAGGCAGCATCCGGGTACGACCGTAATTGCGAAGGGCGACCCGGGATCGCCGGAGTCCCTAGCTCAGGGCATGTTTCCAAAGGGATTTCCCATGAACCCAGGAGAGCTCGCCATTCCCTCTCGATAGGAGAGAAAAGACGGCCGCCAAGGGAGACCGTAGGCGACCGAGGATGGGTGGACGAGCAGTCTTATGACCCAATAGTACCTGTGAAGGTGGGGAACCGCAGGGCTTCCGAAAGGAGCGGCCACGGCTGTCCCTAACGAAACTCCGTGTCGCGCACCGGCAGGTCTTCCATGCGAACCGTGACGAGGTGGGCGCTTTGAGTCCGCCCCCAGGAAGATGGAGGTACTGGACGCGCCAACGTTGCGAACGCGAGGTGAGCTGACAGCTGGTGAAGAAGCTCTAGAGGATTCGGTTGGGCGAGTTGGGCAATTCACGGCCTTTTCAAAAAGCTAACTGATTGTGGCGACGCGTCTTAGCTTTAGTGATTCCCCGTTCGCAATGAGGAGGTCGTGGGTTCGAATCCCATCTCGTCCACCAAATCTCAAAAAGTTGTGACTATTTCTGGCAGCAGCATGGAATTGGTTGAGTCAACCTGCTTCGCTTTCGTTCATGAGTGGCCCCACGCACCCGCGCAACCGAGTCCGCAAAAGTGATACTGTGGGCCCAGTACAGCGCTAAGCCGACCGCGCAATAGCCCGCAGAGGTGGCGTGAACCAAGGAAAGGTGCCTGGACATGGCTGAGATACTCCCCGCGATCTTTTTTGGTCATGGCAATCCCATGAATGCCGTCCTAGACAACGCCTACACGAAAGCATGGACCCGCATAGGACAGACAACACCCAAACCCAAGGCCATTCTGTCTATTTCCGCTCACTGGTTTGTTTCAGGAACCAGGGTGACCATTGCCACTTCGCCGAGAACCATTCACGATTTCGGCGGGTTTCCGCGAGAATTGTTTCAGTGCAATACCCTGCGCCTGGAGACCCCGCGCTCGCGCGTCGAGTGCAAAAATTGCTCGCGCCGATCGAGGTTGAGCTCGACAACTCCTGGGGACTCGATCATGGGACATGATCGGTGCTCCGGCACGTATATCCCGCTGCCGACATTCCCGTCGTCGAGCTGAGCATAGACGAAAGGAAACTGGCGTCGTTCCATTTTGAAATCGGCAAAAAGCTCGCGCCATTGCGCGAAGAGGGCGTCCTAGTGGTCGGCAGCGGAAACCTGGCCCACAATCTCCACGCCTATGCGTGGGGTCGGCACATGCCCGATCCTTACGATTGGGCTGTTCACTTTGAACGGGATGCAAAGCAGATGATGGTAGCCGGAGAGTACAAGCCGCTTATTGAATACGAGAAGCTCGGACCGGAAGCTTTGCTTTCGATTCCGACACCGGATCATTACCTCCCGATGCTGTATGTCGTCGCGACTCGGCAGCAAGGCGAGATCATCACTTTCCCAATCGAAGGTGTCGATGGCGGATCGATATCGATGCTAACCGTGCAGGTGGGTTAGTCATCTGGTCCTGCCGCTACCGAACAGGAAAAATACACGCTTTACGGTAGGTACTGAAGGCAAGGAACTATGAAGGATGCTTAGCGGGACGGCCCAAAAACCTCACATAACTCCAATCTGTTTTAGCAATCCGACCAAGTCATAAAAGAGCTTTTCTTCGACGATCTCGCCGTTCTTCCAGCGTGCGACGGTACAGAACTCAATATGAAACTTCTTGTTGGTCGGGACGATCATCTTGCCGTCCGAACCCTTCATCGGTCCGCGCATCGTACCTGTAAAATCCGCAACGGTACACGTCCACTCGCCCTGAGCAATCTCCACTTTATAGGGATGATTGATCAGATGGTTGTCGGGGAACGTCTTGAAAAATTCGATGGACTCCGCCTTGTGATTATCTCGTCCTCTTGTCGGCTCGGCCTGACCCGGCCAAAATACAGCAGTGTCCCTGGAATGCCGCTTTTCAAACGTCTCCCAGTCCTGTGTGTTCCACGAATCGTCGAGTGTCCGCATGAGTTCAAGATTGTTCTGTGCCATCTCATCCTCCCAAAATACACGGTAGCCCAGGCTCGCCTAAACCCGTGCTGGTCGTCGACGTTTCGGCGCTCATTCTATACCTTGGCTCATCACTCCGATCAAGCCACTAAAATGTTAGATAGCACGTCGGCCATCTAACAAACATTGTGAAAATTTCACTTTCGAGGCAGGCGCATCCGTCAGCGCAAACCGTACACCAGAATGCGGCTCTGCTGGGCGCCTCCCGGCCACATCGGTGACTTCATTCCGGAAGCCACGCCGATAAGCTGTCGTCCTCCGGCATGATAAGTGACGATGCCACCTCCTGTGGACTGTCCGGCGTCCGTTTGCCAAAGGATTTTCCCTGTCTCTGCATCCATGGCGTAGATCTGGCCTCCAAGATCGGCAGCGAATACCAGTCCACCGGCTGTCGGCGTCACGCCGGCGAGCATCGGATGCGGCGCTTGATATTTCCAGCGGACCTTGCCCGACTCCGCGTCGAACGCCGTCAGCCACCCCTTCGCCTTATCCGGCGGATCGAAGATATCGGCAAATGGGTTCTCGTTACCGAGCCGAAGCCCTCCAGAAGGAGGGACCTCGACATCACGCTTAAGCCGGACGTTCGCGCACCAGTCCACCGCTGCAACGAAGAGCGAATTTGTATCCGGGCTGAACGCCGCGCCGTTCCATTCGACGCCGCCCTGGATTCCCGGGCAAAAGTGGACCAGATGGTCGCGCGAGAGCGGCGCGTCCACATTCTCGCGAGTGGTCGTCGGCATCTGCGACAGGAGCGGGAGGACAGCCGTGAGATCGGCTGGCGTTGCACCGCGGGTCACCCGAGAGCGATCGAGAATGGAGAGCAGACCGTCTTTGTTCGCTGAGGCGACGATCCGCTTGCCCGAACGCGTCGTTGCCAGCGTCGGCGGGCTGTCCACGTCCCAGTCGTGGCTATCGCGCTTCACCAGCTGGTTGTAGCCGAGTATGCGCCCGGTTGCCGCGTCGATCGCAATCACCGAATCGGTATAGAGGTTGTCGCCCGTCCGCCGTTCGCTGTCGAAGTCGGGCGCCGGATTGCCCGCGGGCACGTACAGCACGCCGTTGGGTCCATCGAGGGTGAACGATGTCCAGAACGCACCGCCGGAGATCGGATACTTGGGATTCGTCCACGTCGAAAGCGCCGGCCCAGTCCCCGGCACGACGTCGAACCTCCACACCTTGCGGCCGTCCTTGGCATCCAGCGCATAAACGTGGCCGGTCACATTTGCCTGATCACCGCCGGCGTTGCCGACGTAGACCAGCCCGTTCGCCGCGATCGGTGCCATTGGTATCGAGACCCCAGGCCCTTGCGCATCGATCACGTGATCCCACAGCACGTGGCCGTCTGCCGGGTCCATCGCAAGCACGTGCGAGTCCGAGGTGCCTCGAAACAATCGCCCGTTGGCGTAGGCGAATCCACGGTTCACGAGCAGCATGCTTGGCGTGTCGATGTGCCGATGCTGTTTCCACTTCTCCGCACAAGTGCTCGCATCGATCGCATAGGACCCCTCGTCAGTCGTGAAGTACATCGTGCCGTCAACAACAAGCGGACCGGTCTGAAGCGAGGACACCTCTGGCAGCTTATACGTGCAGATCGACTTCAATTGGGCGACGTTGGAACGGTTGATCTCCTTGAGAGGGGAGAACCGATCTCCAGCCAGGGTGCGGTTGTAATTTAGCCAGTCGCCGTCTGCGACTTGTGCGCCCGCAGAGCTCTCAAGAAGAGCGAACAGGAACAACATACATGCGGTGGAGAGGGTGCGTCGAAGAATGGACATAATCGTTACCCCTAGTTATTGGCAAATAACATGTGAGCTAGAGTTCCCGCTCGATCTCAAGCAGCACTTCTACTAACATCGCTTAGCCCAGGAAACAGGCGAATCGCCTGTCTTGGTTCTAAACATGTGTTCGTCATCAGCCTTCCGAGGCTCATTCTATACCTTGGCTCGTCTCTCAGCTCAAGCCACTAAAACGGAATGGCCCTACCTTTTGAGAAGGTCTAAATGTTTCGGACCAGATGCTGTGAACACTCGGGAAGTCGATTGAGGTAATGGAATGAACAGGACCGCACGTTCGGGACTGTGCTCAGCAGCAGCTTTATGTGCGGCGGCTGTCGTGCTTTCAGGGACGCAATTGGCCACACAGGTTGCGTCACTTGATCCCGCCAAGATGCCCCCCATTGGTACAGTCGATGAGCACTTCCAGTCCTACAACATTGAAATGGTGGAAGTGATCGGCGGAAGGTTTTGGAAACCATACGAGAGTTCCGCTACAAACAACAGTAACGCGCAAGAGCCCGCACGGCAGGAGGGTTTCACTCCGGCAGGAATAAACCCGAACCTCTATCAATATCGGGCACCCATTGACCTTTCGAATCCTCGATTGCGAAAGTTGGCGGCGGCATTGGGATCCGCATATGTGCGAGTCAGCGGCACGTGGGCCAATGGCGCTTATTTTCAGGATTCGGATAACCCCGCGCCGGCCAATGCACCATCAGGATTCAGCGGAGTCTTAACACGAAAGGAATGGAAGGGCGTCATTGACTTTTCTCATGCCGTGAACGCCGAGATCGTTACATCGGTGGCTACAGGGCCAGGGCCGCGTGATGCTCAAGGCGTGTGGACTTCAGACCAGGCGCGGCAATTGTTCGGGTACACGAAATCTATTGGAGGAAAGATCGCCGCCGCGGAGTTCATGAATGAGCCGACGTTTGCAGCCCTGGGTGGCGCACCCAAAGGGTACGACGCCGCAAGCTATGGCCGCGACGTTGCGGCGTTCCGCACATTCCTTCGAAACACTGCACCCAGTACACTATTTCTTGGCCCGGGTTCCGTTGGTGAGGGTCCGTTCGCGATGCCAATGGGTGGCGGCGTGCTCAAATCCGAAGACCTACTACATGAGACCGGTCCCGTCTTCGATGTTTTTTCTTACCATCTCTATGCGGCTACTTCGCAGCGGTGCGCAAGCATTGGCGCATCATCACAAACAAACGCGGCAGCGGCACTTTCTCAAGACTGGCTTGCGCGCCCGGAGAAGATTGGCACATTTTACGCCGACCTTCGAGACAGATTCGAGCCAGGCAAATCACTTTGGATTACGGAAACGGCCGATGCAGCCTGCGGTGGAAACCCCTGGGCGCCGACTTTTCTGGACACCTTCCGATATCTCGTTCAACATGCAAGCCTCGCCCAGCGCGGCGTGAAAGTGATTATGCACAACACGCTGGCATCAAGCGACTACGGCCTGTTAGACGAAAATACATTCGCACCACGTCCGAATTACTGGGCCGCTTTGCTTTGGCGACGCCTCATGGGTGCGACAGTGCTGGATCCGCATCCATCGCCAATCCCGAATGTGTACGTCTATGCCCACTGCCTTCAGAACCATCCCGGCGGCGTCACGCTTCTGGTCATCAATGCTGACCGGCAGCGAGTCCATGAAATTACATTGCCGTCTGATGCAGAACGCTACACGCTGACTGCCAAGCAACTTCAAGAGACATCAGTCCAGCTCAACGGGAAGACTCTTCAACTGAACAGAGATGGCGACATGCCACAATTTCTGGGTCAGTCAACGCGCGCAGGTCACATCAGTTTCGCACCCACTAGTATTACATTTCTGGAAATCGCCAACGCGGACAACAGCAATTGCCACTAAGTCCACACGGTGGCGGTCTGATGTAAGGGGATTACTTTCATGAGCGCGAACAAGCCGACAGGAATCCTTGCAAGTCTCGCCACATTGCTTCCAGAACTCGAGGCCGTCTATAAAGACATCCATGCGCATCCGGAATTGTCGATGCAGGAGACCCGGACGGCTGGAATTGCTGCGAATCATCTGAAGGCGCTGGGCTTTGACGTGACCACGGGGGTCGGCAAGACTGGGGTTGTAGGTATCTTGCGTAACGGCGATGGACCCACTGTCATGCTGCGCGCGGACATGGATGCTCTACCCATCAAAGAAGCGACCGGCCTTCCGTACGCGAGCACCGTCACGGGGACTGACCCTAGCGGCAAGACCGTACCCGTAGCCCACTCATGCGGGCACGATATGCACGTTGCCTGCTTGATTGGCGCAACAAGTCTTTTTGCAAAGAGCCGCGACGCGTGGAGAGGAACCCTGATGGCGGTCTTTCAGCCAGGCGAGGAAACCGCGCAGGGTGCTAAGGCGATGATCGATAACGGGATGTTCAAACGATTTCCAAAACCGCACGTTGTGCTAGGGCAGCACGTCATGAGCTTGCCGTCCGGGAACATCGATTGGCGTGTGGGCATTGTCACTTCTTCGGCCGATAGCCTGCAGATTCGCATGTTCGGGCGCGGCGCGCACGGCTCGATGCCCGAGTCCAGCATCGACCCCGTAGTTATGGCCGCCGCGACCGTAATGCGGCTGCAAACGATCGTCTCCCGGGAGGTCGCGCCCACGGATTCCGCGGTGGTGACAATCGGGTCGCTGCAGGCCGGCACGAAAGAGAACATTATTCCGGACGAGGCATTGATCAAATTGAATGTGCGCACATTTGACGAGAGTGTGCGCAAGCGTGTGCTCGCGGCGATTGAACGCATTGCGAAGGCTGAGGCAGCGGCATCAGGAGCGCCAAGACCGCCAGAGATCACGCCACTCGATCAGTATTCGTCAGTAAGGAATGATGCCAACGCGACAAAGAAGCTCGTCGATGCATTTCTCGAGAACTTCCCTGCCGGTTCCATCGAACAGACAAAGCCCACTATGGCAAGCGAGGACTTCGGCTGCTTTGGAGCTGGGTGGGATGTTCCGGCAGTGTACTGGTTTTTCGGCGGAGATGATCCAGCGGTGTACGCCAAGGCAAAGAAAGAGGGAAAACTCAGCTCGCTTCCAACTAACCATAATCCCGCCTTTGCACCAATCATTCATCCAACTCTGGAAACCGGTGTGAAGGCCCTCGTTGTTGCGGCGCATGCGTGGCTGCCTTCGTGAACAGCATCGTGATCCACGGGTATCAACTAGCAGGTCCCTTTCTGGATGCTGTGGATCTGCTTGGCACGTTCGTTTTCGCACTCAGCGGTGCGGCAGCGGGTGTCAAAAGCCGGTTCGATCTGTTCGGTCTGATGGCGCTCTCGTTTGCGGCCGGTAATGCCGGGGGGATCACACGAGACGTGCTGATTGGTGCGGTACCTCCAGCGGCCATTAGCGACTGGCGCTACCTGGGCGTCTCTCTTCTGGCAGGATTGGTAACGTTCTTCTGGTATCCCGACATCGATAAACGTCGCAGGCTGGTGTTGTTATTTGACGGCGCGGGGCTCGGTCTGTTTGCCGTCGCCGGCACACAAAAGGCGCTCATCGCGGGACTCAATCCGGTGATGGCGATTTTTATGGGAGTGCTAACCGGCATTGGTGGTGGCATATTACGCGATGTGCTTGTGAACCAAACGCCTACGGTGCTTCAGGCGGATATTTATGCCGTTGCTGCGCTAGCCGCTGGCGTCGTAGTAGTGATCGGATATCTTTTGCATTATCCCGCTTTTCTAATGATGACCGTGGGCGCACTCCTGTGCTTCTGGCTGCGAGTTATGGCGATATACCGAGGATGGCATTTGCCCGTCGCACGGTCGCAGAATCAGTCGGATTGAATCATTCTCTTGCTACCTAGTTCCAGGAATTGACAGGTGACTCTAACCTGGCATCATAACCCGCTAATTGTCACGGCAGTGGTCTAACAGGTTGTGTGAATCAGTACCACGAAACGCGCTTGTATTGCGCAACTTCCGGGTGGTCGGCATAACCGGAAGTGATCGTCGGACTCGGTTTGCCTCGCGGTTTTGTCCGAGGCGTCTGAGCGCAAAACTACCATTTTTCGCTCGTCGAAACTCTGGTTGACAAGCGTGATGGATTGCTGTTTTTCCGCAGCAGCTTTCGCGTGAAGTTTTTTGCTCAGCCCACCCGGAGAGTGCCACGTACCGGCCCATACCCTTGAGTCCTAATTCATGCCTGGAACACGAAACACGGCTGCGGAGTAGATCAGACGGTTCTCGAAAGTGACTTTGTCGCCGTTACAGGCACAGGCACCGCGCGTGATTTTATCCGCCTCGTTCACGGATCAGTCCAAACAGACAAAGACTTCCAAAAGATTCGGCGACCCACAACGGGAGAGAGGAGGCGGTTGGGCGAGTTGGGCAATTCACGGCCTTTTCAAAAAGCTAACTGATTGTGGCGACGCGTCTTAGCTTTAGTGATTCCCCGTTCGCAATGAGGAGGCCGGGGTTCGAATCCCCTCTCGTCCACCATCTTCAAAACGACCTCGAGCGTGTCAAAAGTCCTACCGCGGCACGCTCGGACTAAGTTCGCTATCGGATAGCTTCCGGTACCTCGTCATCCACCCCGAACGACATTGCCTATGCGCCGCCTCATCGGTAAACACTAGCCGGCAAGTCACCACCGATTGAAGGCTTGCCCGGAAAGTGAGACAGAGTGATACTTTGCAAATGCTGCGTGTCGAGAAGCACGTGCCCGGCGACTTCTGCTGGATCGAACTAGCCACCACAGACCAGACTGCGGCGAAGAAATTCTATTCCGAGCTCTTCGGCTGGGACATCCACGAATTTACCATGGCGCCGAACGACTTCTTTACCTTCAAGATGGACGGCTGCGATGTGGCAGCCGCGTATACGCTTCCCGCCGAGCAGCGGTCGCAAGGTGTTCCGGCTCACTGGAACCTTTATGTCGCGGTGGAGAATGCGGACGCCGCTGCCGGCCGTGCGGCGAAGCTAGGAGCGAAAGTGCTTGCCGCGCCGTTTGACGTGTTCGACGCGGGGCGAGTGGCAGTTCTGCAGGACCCCACGGGAGCAGTTTTTTCCGCATGGCAGGCCAAACGCTACATCGGGTTCGGGATCAAAGGAGTTCCCGGAGCGTTTTGCGTCGCCGACCTCAGCACGCCCGATCAAGAAGCGGCCAGCCGTTTCTACGAGCAGCTTTTTGGATGGCGCATCGAGAAAGAAGACGAAAACCCGGCACACAACTACTATCATCTTTTCAACCACAACGAATTCATTGGAGGAATTCTTCCGCCTGCGTTTCGTGATCCTGCAGCGCCGCCTTACTGGCAGATCTACTTGCAGGTGTCTGATTGCGATGCGATTGCACAGAAGGCGAAGAGTCTCGGCGCGAAACTCTACATGCCGCCCATGAAGATTGAAGATATCGGCCGCATGGCCGTGATGGCGGATCCGCAAAGCGCTGCGTTCGCGATCTTCGAGGCAGCGCAGCGGTGAAGGCATCTCCCGTCCGGCCAGATTCCGGTGCGCACCTCAGAAAGATTCCCGTCGCCAATACAGGTCCTGCAAAACGCGGAAGTGTTTATATCATCGCGTACTTGTAAGTGGGGAGAATCCGGCGAATCGCTGCGATCCAGAAGTCCGGATGTGGGAAATGCAGCGCTTCCGGATAACTTCCGTGTAGCCGACTACGTACGGTCGGAATGCGCGGGGTGCGAGTGTATACTCACACGCAATTCTGAAGGTGGCTGAGGACTACTGCCCTTAACTCGTGCCATGCCCATGATCCCAGCAATTCCAGACGTTGGCGTACGGACACGGCGACGAATCGCCTGGCGGCTGCTTCCGTTCGTCTTCCTTCTTTATCTGGTTGCGTACCTGGACCGTGCCAATGTGTCTTTCGCGGCCTTGAAAATGAATCTTGATCTCGGGTTCAGTGATCGAATTTACGGTCTGGGAGTGGCGATGTTCTTCCTCGGCTATGTCCTATTCGAGGTGCCAGGCGCCATCATCGTAGAGCGCTGGAGCGCCAGAAAATGGACCGCGCGAATCATGATTTCCTGGGGACTGATAACTATTCTTTCCGGTTTGGTGCACAGCCCCCGACAGTTCTATGCAGCCCGTTTCTTTCTGGGGATGGCAGAGGCAAGTTTTTTTCCAGGAATGATCGTTTACCTGACCCATTGGATCCGGCTATCAGAACGAGGAAGGGCCGTTGCCATCTTGTACGCCGCAATCCCTTCGTCGGCCATCATAGGGGCACCGCTGGCCGGGTGGCTGTTGGGAATCGGCTGGCGCGGTATGGCCGGGTGGCGCTGGCTTTTTGTTCTGGAAGGTGTTCCGGCTATCATTTTGGGGATTGTCACGCTTTTTTATCTGACGGATTGGCCGAGAGAAGCGACGTGGCTCGCCACGGATGAACGAGAGTGGATAACGCGCGAGCTGGAATTGGAAAAGCAGGCGAAGAAGGAAACCGCACACTACACCATCTGGAAAGCGTTTCGTGACCGGCGCGTTCTATTACTCCTGTTTCCCTACCTGCTGGCCAACACAAGTAATGCGTCTGTTGTCTTCTGGTTGCCGACGTTCATTAAGCGCCTTTCGGGGCTTCCCAATAGCAAGGTAGCATTTCTTGTCCTGTTGCCGGCCATCGCGGGCCTGTTCGGACTTCTCATCAATGGATGGCATTCTGACAAGACCGGCGAGCGACGCTGGCACACCGTTATCCCGCTGGGATGCGTAGGCATTTCATATTTGTTGTTGATTCCCGCGAGCGCACATTTCCCGCTGGCCATGACCTTATTTGCGATGGGTGGCGGCTTCGTCTTCGCGTACTACCCAGCGTTCTGGTCCATGCCCACGATGATTCTGAGCGAATCGGCGGCGGCCGCGACCTTTGGTCTAATCAACTCCGTCGGGCATGCTGGCGGTTTTTTCGGGCCTTATATCATCGGTGATTTGAGCACGCGGACGGGTAGCCTTCTGCCGGGCTTCGCGTTCATCGCTTGCACCCGATTTCACGTACTCTACTCCTTATTAACTAGACATGACCACAAGTCCAGAGCCGTCACTTAATTGTTTTTTTTTGCCCGAAGAAGCGACTCGCTCGTTAATCGTTCAAACCGCGGACAAACACATACTCTGTGGCGCCCGTACTTCCAGGCCCGCCGTTGGGAAGAACCAGCGCAGACTTTAGTCGAAAGCCGGTGTTAAGAACATCCGCCATCACCTGTGCGCAGCTGCTTGGATTGACGTTGGGAGCGTTAGCGCTCTGAGTGTAGTGGGAGAACAACGCAAAGAAATCTGGCTGATTCGCTATCACGCTGCGACGTTTATGGTGCCTAGGCCTACGAACCCAAAAAACTGACCTTGCCAATGCATAAACGCGCCCACGGTGACAACGCCTTGCGGGTCCAAATCCGCAGGTCGAAGATGAATAGCCCTTGGACGTCATCATCCGAGTTACCGCTTCCGCTGTTAAAGAAGTTTCCCTGAAGTATGGCGTGCGCATGGGAGTTATAGAGGGTGGCGTTAGCCGGACAAGGCAAGGAACTCGCGCGTCGTACGGTTAACTCCGAGCGCCTCACGCGTAGCGTCCGCCGCGCCAGCGGCTTCGTTCAAACGCGCATCTCGTCAGTGCTTGATTTCCTGACGAGATGCCGACATCTCGGTACTAATCGGTTCCTCGATGAGCGACTCAGCGATAATGTGCTCATCGCCAAGTCAACCACTTCTATTCCGAATGACCAGTCACGCTGTTTGGTCAACCACCTTCATTTGTTCTTCATTCATCCGGCCACCGTGCACTTTGATTTTAGAGACAGCAGTGTCGATCTCACAAAGATCCGCGGGCGTGAGCTGAACATTGATTGCTCCTAAGTTCTCGCTTAGATGATCGATGTTGCGTGTGCCGGGAATCGGAACAATGAATGGCTTTTGCCCAAGCAACCAAGTCGGTGAAATTTGAGCCGGTGTTGCACTCTTCTGTCGGCGTCTGCAATGAACAAACCTGTCCGTATGGGTCCAATGCGGTTAAAGGCGATTCGATGCCGGGTACCTTTGGCCTGCGCCTGCGACGCGCTCGAAGTTCCTCGCCATCCAGTGGAACAAATGAAAACCGTAAGAGATAGCACCAGCAGGGCGTCAGTGCTGTGCTGGTGCAAAATTCTCAATATCCCTCCTCAGAACGGCCCATTCTAATCCAAGTTTCTAAGAGTCACTTTGGCTAAATTGAGCTGTGCCGCGCGTAACGAGACGAGCCATTGGGATGGAATCTTCAACATCCGGGAAATCCATGGGGCAGAGCGCAACACCCTGTTGTTCGACGCGAATTTGCGGACGCGGTTACAAATCGCTCCTACGGTGCGCTATCGAAAGACCGTTTCGCATGGTCACTCGAATCGAAATGCTGAGTGCCACTTCTATCCTCTCTAGCGCATCAGGCGGGATCGAGAGTGACCTGTCGAACGAGTCGCTTCACTTCTTCTCTGTAGGCACGCGGCGCTTCAGCTCTTCAAACCAGTTCAGCACGACGTTGATCTGCGTCGGGGCGGAAGCCTCTTGCTGGTTTGGCTTGAGCATCAAGAAGCGCTGGCCGTCCAGTGAGACGTCGTAGTTGGGAGTCGTTGCCGGGCTCGGTTCGTATCGTCCCTCGAAGAGCACCCGTGGCTTGCTGGCAGTGAAGCTCGGCCGGGTTGTAATCTCCACGGCCATCATCTTGTTGCCGCTGCGGTAGAACAGTTCGCTGCCGTTAGGGTTCCAAGTTGGCTCCGTACCACCTTCCGTCGAGATTTGCCACTTGCCGCCGGGCCCCGGATAAGGCTGCACGTAGATTTCATAGCGTCCGGACTCATTCGAGACATAGATCAGCCAGCGGCCATCTGGGGAAAACCGCGGCACGCTTTCATTGAACGGCGTTCGGAGGAATGGCTGCGCCTTGTGGTCGCTCAGCCGCAGCACCCAGATGTCGTATCCTGTAGTGGGATTGTTTTCCATGAAGGC
>Ga0209056_10000197_pt1 | contig 65584 bp, 63 predicted proteins | sample GraSoiAngelo_114_FD_185876 | JGI IMG/M metagenome (GOLD analysis project Ga0209056, IMG submission 185876) | Grasslands soil microbial communities from the Angelo Coastal Reserve, California, USA - 14_0903_13_40cm (SPAdes) (version 2) | ecosystem: Environmental > Terrestrial > Soil > Grasslands...
CCAGGCGACAAAGCTCCGCCGGTCAGTCATGTGTGGGCATTGTTGGGCTAGTATACCCCGCGCGGTTCCGCGCCCTTGACTCCGGGGGGCTGGCCGCTAGGTTTTCCCCCGCCGAGCTCCCCCTCTCAGCTACTTTTTATCAGGAGTACGCATGAAGCGTCTTGCAGTGGTCCTCGCCTTCGTGGCCATGGGTGCGTGTCAAAGGGCCGAGCAGAAGCCCGCCGCGGCCGCCGCCGACACGTCCCACAACATGATGCAGATGAGCAGCGACACCTCGAAGATGCAGATGCCGATGGCGGACACCTCCAAGCACATGATGATGGCCGACACGGCGAAGAAGATGGCCGCTCCCGCAGCCAAGCCCGCAGCCAAGCCGGCGGCGAAAAAGAAGAAGCCGTAAGCAGCTCCGCTCGGATCGGTGACGATGCCCGGGACTAGTGCCCGGGCTTTTCGTCACCAGTGCCGGTCATGCCGGCGCGGCGACGGGGAAAGCGAAGGGGAGGTCGACGACGCGGGCGTCGCGTCCTGCCGCGCGCACCATGGCGCCCGACGCCACCTCCCGCCGGATCACCGCCAACCCGATCCAGCGTCCCGCGCCCGCCACGCCCGACTCCGGCACGAAGGCGAGGCTCGTCACCCGGCCGACTTCGCGGTCCAGATGCATCACGGCGGTCCACCCCTGGGCCGGGGACGCGGGGGGGTCCGAATCGAACAACAGCCCCCGCAGCGCACGGTTCGCGTGGCCGCGAAAGTGCAGCCGCGCGACCGTCTCCTGCCCGGTGTAGCAGCCTTTCGTGTACGACACGCCTCCGATTTCGTCGAAGCGGACTTCCTGCGGGATCGTTTTCTCGTCCACTTCGGCGCCGAGGCGCGGCCACCCCGCCAGGATGCGCGCCAGCTCGAGCATGGCGGGCTCGGCCTCGATCGCTCCCGCGGCCGCAAGCAGACCCGCGAGCCGCTCGCGCTGTGCCACGGGCATCGTGACCTGCAGCGCGAATGGCGCCGACTCCGTGGCCCGGGCCGTCAGGACGTCGCCGGCGTTCTGGAGAACGCGCCCGGGCGCGGGCGGCACTTCCAGACCCGCGGCCACCGCCGCCGCCAGCGCCCGCGGGCCCGCCAGCCGGTAGATCGCCACGTCCGCCACATGATCGTGCAGGCGGGCCAGGCGGGGAGGTACGGAGCGGGTGAAGATCGCCACCGCGCGATCGCGGCCGTCGGCCGGCACCGTGAATCCCACCGTGGTGCCGAGGCGCGCCGCCCAGGCATCCACGACGATCATCCCCTTGGGGGTCAGCAGCGCGCCGTACACGAACGCGCCCTCCCCCGCCTGCTCCAGGTCGTTGGTGAGGAGCCCCTGGGCGCACGCCACGGCTCCGGGGCCCGTGAGCGTGATCAGGGCGGCATCGGCAGGCGACATCACGGCACCGGTGTAGAGCGCCGTGACGAGCGCGGGTGAGACGCTGCCGGGCTCGAGGCGGGCGACGGGGGGCGGGGGCGGGGGCGGGGGGGGGGCGGGTGTTCCGGTCACGCGTCCCCCATCGCGGTCAGCTCCGCCGGGTCGTGGCCGGCGAACGAGGTCCACACCAGATCGGCGGCCGCGAGCGCGGCGGCGGGATGGCTGGTCGTGAGCATGACGCAGTGCATCCCGGCCGCGCGCGCGGCGCGCAGGCCGGCAAGCGAATCTTCGATCACCACGCAGCGGCGGGGGTCGAGCGACCCGCCGCGGGCCAGGGCGGCGCGCGCGGCCAGGTAGCCGCTGGGGTCGGGCTTGCAGCGCGGGACGTCCTCGGCGGCGACGATGACCTCGAAGCAGTCCGCCAACCCCGTGCCCGTCAGGGCCGGCTCGATCTCGCGCCGCTGCGCTCCCGACACGAGACCCAAGCGGAACCGGCCGCTCGCCGCGCGCACGAATTCCGCCACCCCCGGCACCAGCACGGGCGTCGCGCCGATCAGTCCTGTGTAGATCTGTGACTTGCGCGCGACGAGGGCTTCGAGCGTGCGTGCAGCGAGCGGCTTGCCGGCGCGCCGGAACACGTCTACAAACGCGCTCCGGTCATCGCACCCCAGGTAGTCGGCATAGTACTGATCGCGGCTGAGGGAGATCCCCACCTCGGCGAGCAGTTCGGCGAACGAGGCCCGGTGCTGCTCTTCATCGTCCGTGATCACGCCGTTGTAGTCGAACAGCAGTGCTTCCGTCATCGTCCTTCAAGCATAATATCCCGCGGCGGCGTACGACTCATCGAGCAGCTCTACGGGGTGGCGCACGCCCGCGCCAATGCCCGCTGCCGCGAGTCCGGCGCCGAGCTGCATCAGGCATCCGGGATTGCCCGTCGCGACCACCTGCGGTCTGGCCTCGGCGAGCGTTGCGAGCTTGGGCGCCAGCACCGCGCGCGACATCGCCGGCTCAACCAGCGTGAACAACCCCGCGCTGCCGCAGCACTGCGCGGCGTCCGGCGTCTTGATCAGCCGCAGGACGGGGATCGCCCGCAGCACACGCTCGGGCGGTTCGGCGATGCGCTGCGCGTGCAGCAGATGGCAGGGGGGGTCGTAGGCGACCGTGGCGTCGATCGGCGCGCCAGGCCGTGGACCCCGCGCGGCGAGCAGCTCGGTGACGTCTTTCACGCGCGCGGCGAACCGGGCCGCGCTCGCGTCGAGCAGGTAGCCGTACTCCTTGAGCATCGCGCCGCATCCGGCACTGTTGACGACGATCGGCTCGTTCCCATCTCCGAAGGCGGCGACGTTCAACCGGGCGAGGCGGCGCGCCTCGTGCTCGAGCCCCGCGTGCTCGTGCAGCGCGCCGCAGCACACCTGCTCCGGGACCTCGCGCACCGCATACCCGTTCACCTCGAGTGTGCGGATGGTGGCGTCGTGGACGTGGGAGAAGAGGCCCTCCATCACACATCCTCGGAACAAGCTGACGGGAGTCAATGCGGAGTGCGGAGTGCGGAATGCGGAATTGACGGGCGAACTTCGATTCCGCATTCCGAATTCCGCGTTCCGCACTGGTTTCGTCGCCGCCAGCATCCCCATTGCGAATCGCAGGCGTCCCCAACCGGCGAGCCAGCGGGGGACTCCCGTCGCCCGCAGCGCCCGCGCCAGAGCGTACACTACCCGCGACACGCCCGCACCCGTCATCGCCGCGAGGGCGAGGCGCGCGAGCGCCGGCACCCCGCGGCGGTGTGCGATCAAGGCCCGGGCCGCCGCGAGCCCGCGGCCGTACCCCACGCCGGAGGGACACACGGGCTCGCACCCCCGGCAGCCGAGGCAACGATCGAGGTGCAGCGCGAGGGCGGGGTCGTCCGGGGCGAGCTCGCCCGCCTCGACCGCACGCATCAACTCGATCCGGCCGCGCGGGCTGTCGGCTTCGTCCCCGGTCGCGAGAAAGGTTGGGCACGCCTGGAGGCAAAAACCGCAATGCACGCAGGGGTCGAGCGCGGCGAACCCCCCGCGATCCGTCATTCAGCTCCTTCGGCCGCCACGACGAACGCCTCGCCGGGATCGAACGTGCGCCGCAGGCCGGCGACGAGCGGTCCCACCCCCTCTCGGTACGCGCCGAAGTGACCGACGGCGGAGCGCACGGGCCAGGGGGCGCGCTCCAGGGTGAGCGGCACCTCGAGGCCGGCGAGCGTGCGGCGCAGGCGCTTGAGGCGATCGATGGTGGCGTCGCCGCCCCACCTGATTGCCCCGATCGCGGGGCTCGCCGAGATCCATTCGTCTCCCACCTGGTGTTGCAACAGGTCGAGCAGCTCGTCGCTCGAGTCGGGGAGGCCGCCGATGCGGAACGCCACGGGCCGGGTGGCGAAGCTCTCGGCGGCGCGCATCCACAGGCTGTGACTCTCGTCGGCGCGGAGCGGTGCAAAGCGACCGCCCGTGGCGGCGCGCAGCCCCGCTTCCTCCGCCGCCACGAGGGCCGCCGAGCCCGCGAACCGCACCGCGAGCAGCCAGCGCTCGCGTCGCGCCAGCGCGGGCGACATGAGCTCGTGCGCCGCGGGCTGGATGCCGGCGGCGGCGATGTCTTCCGCCACCTGCGTCAGATCCTCGCGCGACCCCTCGAGCGTGAGCGTCTGGTCGGCGCGGGGCAGGGCGCGCAGCCGCAGGTGGATCAGCACGATCACGCCGAACGCGCCGAACGCGCCCGCCTCGAGCCGGGTGAGATCGTACCCCGCGACGTTCTTCACCACGCGGCCGCCGCTGTGCACCAGCCGGCCGTCGCCGGTGACGAACGTGACGCCGAGCAGATGGTCGCGCACCGGCCCGAATCCCTGTCGCAACGGCCCCGCTGTGGCCGTGGCGACGATCGAGCCCAGGGTGCGGCCCGCGAGCCCCGGGGGATCGAGCGCGAGCCAGGTGCCTCGGTCGGCGAGCTGCTGGCGCAGCAGGTCGCACCCGATTCCGGCTTCGGCCGTGGCGGAGAGGTCCTGGGGCTCGATGGCGGGGATCTTGTCGAGGCGGCGGGTGGTGAGGGCCAGGTCCGCGGGCGCGTCGGCGGGGAGCCAGGTTCCAGCGCCCTCGATGCGCACGCGCCATCCCTCCTCGCGGGCGGTGCCGAGCAGCAGCGCCACGGCGTCGGGGGAGGCGGGCGCGACGCGCGGCACGCCGTCCGGCGTCGCCGCGAGCTCGACGGCTTCTTCGCCCAGCAGGGCGCGGACGCGGTCCAGGAGGCTCATGAGGCTAGTGCGGAGTGCGGAGTGCGGGGTGCGGAATTGACAGGCGCGCTCCCACTCCGCACTCCCCACTCCGCATTCCGCACTCCCGCCCATTCCCGGCATGCGTGCACCGGCACCACCTTCCCCGGATTCACCCGCTCCTCGGGATCCCACACGCGTCGCACCGCCCGCATGGCGGCGAGCGAATCGCCGTCGAACAGGAGCGGCATATAGCGGAGCTTGTCGAGCCCGATGCCGTGCTCTCCCGTAATGGTGCCGCCGGCGGCGATGCAGGTGGCCATGATTTCCGCGCTCGCCGCCTCCACCCGCTCGCGCAGGCCGGGCGTGCGGCCGTCGAAGGAGATGTTGGGGTGCAGATTACCGTCCCCCGCGTGGAACACATTGCTGACCGTGAGGCCGTACGCGGCGGCGATCCGCGCGATCGTTTCCAGCACGTCGGGGAGAGTGGAGCGGGGGACTACCGCGTCCTGCACCACCAGGTCGCGTGACAGCCGGCCCATCGCGCCGAATGCCTTCTTGCGGCCGAGCCAGAGGCGCTCGCGCTGCTGGGCGTCCGCCGCCACCCGCACGGAGCGTGCCCCGTGCGCGCGCAGCACGCTTTCGATCGTCTCCGCGTCCGCCGTCACCGCCGCTTCGTGCCCGCCGTCGAGCTCGGCGAGCAGCACCGCCGCGGCATCCCGCGGGTAGCCGGCGGCGTACACCGAGTCCTCCACCGCCTGGATGCACGACTGGTCCATCATTTCGAGGGCGGCGGGCACGATCCCGCTCGCGATCACGGCGGACACGGCCTCCCCGGCGGTGCGCAGCGAGGTGAAGTCGGCGAGCAGCGTGCGCACCGCCCGCGCCACGGGCAGCAGCCGCACGGTGATGCGGGTCGCGACGCCGAAGTTGCCTTCGGAGCCGACGAACAACCCGACCAGGTCGGGGCCCCACGGCTCCCCGCCCGGGCTGCCCAGCTCCACCACGCGCCCGTCCGCCAACGCCACCTCCAGGGCGAGCACGTGCGTGGCCGTCACGCCGTACTTGAGGCAGTGCGGGCCGCCCGCGTTTTCCGCCACGTTGCCGCCGATCGTGCAGGCGGTCTGGCTCGACGGGTCGGGCGTATACTGCAACCCGTGCGGCGCGGCGGCGTCGGAGAGACGGATGTTGACGACCCCGGGCTCCACTACGGCCAGCCGGTTGCGGGCGTCGATCTTGAGGATGCGATTCAGTCTGGTCAGCACGATCAACACGGCGTCGTTGTCCGCGAGCGCCCCGCCCGAGAGACCGGTGCCCGCGCCGCGCGGCACGAACGGCATGCCGAGCGCGCCGAGCAGGCGCACGACGGCGATGACCTCGTCGCGATTGCCGGGCAGCACCACCACGCCGGGCACCCGCCGGTGGGTCGGCAACCCGTCTTTCGCGTACGTCACACGCTCCGGGAGCGCCGTGCGCACGTGCCGCGGGCCGACGATCTCGGCGAGGGTGTCGACCAACGAGGCGACGTCTCGGGACATGGGCATCAGTAATAGTATACCGGAGAGGCATCGGCTAGACGCACAGACGCACAGGGGAGAACAGTAAGAGGGGCCAGGAAGATTCCCTGACCCCTCAAACTGTCAACCGCTGTGCGTCTGTGCGTCTAGTAGTTGCCGGTCCTCAGGCCGCTCTCCAGAAACCCTTCAGTGCTCTTCCATCAGGTGATTCACGGAGCTTCTCGAACGCCCGCTCCCGTATCTGCCTGATGCGCTCCCGCGTCACGCCCATCAGCGCCCCGATTTTCTCGAGCGTCATGGCCTCGCTGCCCTCTTCGAGGCCGTAGTAGAGATAGAGGATCTTGCGCTCGCGGGGGGTCAAGTACTTCTGGAAGATGCGGTCGATGAATTCACGCATCAGCTTGCCGTCGGTCTTCTCCTCGATCTCGCCGCCTTCCTGGCCGGCGAAGCGCTCGCCCAGCGTGGCCGCGTCCTTGTCGCTCCGGTCCACCGGCGCGTCGAGCGACAGCTCCGCCGCCGTCATGCGACGCGCGGTGCGGACGTTCTCGACGGTGTCCTGAAGCGCCATCGCGATCTCGTCATCGGTCGGCTCGCGCCCGAGCTCCTGCGACAGATAGGTCTCCGTGCGGCTCATGCGGATCAGCTGGGAGTTCTGATTCAGCGGGATCCGTACGCTGCGGGTCTGCTCGGCGAGCGCCTTCAGCACGGCCTGACGCACCCACCATACGGCGTACGAGATGAACTTCACACCCTGATCCGGATCGAACTTCTTCACTGCCTTGAGCAGCCCCTCGTTGCCGATCGCGACCAGCTCGGACAGGTCGAGTCCGTGTCCCTGGTACTTCTTGACGTACGAGATGACGAAGCGGAGGTTGGCGGTGACGAGCCGCTCGGCGGCCTTTTCATCGCCCCGCTGCACGCGACGCGCGAGTCTGCGTTCTTCCGCGGGATCTTTGATGAGGGGGAGCTTCTGGATGTCCTGCAGGTACTGGTCGAACGCGCCGGAAGGATTGGCACGAAAGAAGGCCTTGGCCTTGCCTCCGTTGGATCGCACCATAGCTAGGGCTCCGACGGTGGAGACGTATGTTGAACCAGTGGAAAACTATACGAGCGGGGCCCAATATAGGAATTGCCCGCGAATGGTGCAAATCTACTCACTTTTCCACATCACAAATTGTTAGCGCATAGCATCACTCCCTCGTTTGTCCACTATCCACATCACGTGTGGAGAAATAGATGTTGATGCCGCGTTGACGCCGAATTGCGCGGCATGTGGAGACGTGCAGAGTCATGTGGGAAGTTGTTGACGCACTTGTAATTAGTCGCAAGCTGCGACTACCGCTCCGCGAGCACCTCTCGGACCAGTCGCTCGGGCGCTGCCACGGTCCAACCGCTGCCGTCGGAATGCATGCGCCCGACGGTCTCGGGCAGCGCGAACCGCACGGTTCCGCCGCGCGCCTTCTTGTCGAGCTGCATCGTCGCGAGCAGCTCGTCCGCCGTCGCGCTCTCGGGAAGCTCGAGCGGCAGGCCGTAGCGCTCGAGCAGCCGGCGAATCCGATCGGCGGTTCCCGCTGCGGCGATCCCGAGCCGCTCGGCGAGCCGGGCTTCGTACGCCATGCCGATCGCGACGGCCTCGCCGTGCAGCACGGCGAACTTCGCCGTCGACTCGACCGCATGCGCCACGGTGTGGCCGAAGTTGAGGATCGCGCGGCGACTGGTCTCGCGCTCGTCCGCGGCGACCACGCCTGCCTTGATCTCCACGGAGCGGCGCACCAGCCGCTCGAGGGCGTCGGGCTGCTTGGTCGTGACGGCGTCGTGCTCGCGCTCGAGGAACGCGAAGTAGTCGGCGTCGGCGATCGCCCCGTGCTTGACCGCTTCGGCGATCCCCGCGGCGAGCTGCGGCGCCGGCAGCGTGCCGAGCAGGTCCAGGTCCGCGACGACGAGACGGGGTTGGTGAAAGGCGCCGAGCAAGTTCTTGCCCGCCGGAACATCGACCCCGGTCTTGCCGCCGATGGATGAGTCGATCATGGCGAGCAGCGTGGTGGGTGCCTGAATGTAGGGGACGCCCCGCAGGTAGGTCGCCGCGACGAACCCCGCCACGTCGCCGACGACGCCTCCGCCCAGCGCGACCACCGCGGAATCACGTCCCAGCTGGGCCGCGAGCATGCGGTCGCAGAGCCGCGCCCACGTTTCCCGCGTCTTGTTCCATTCTCCTGCGGGAAACTCGAGCAACTCCACCTGCAACGTGGCGTCGCGGCATCGGGCGACGAGCGTCTCGCCGTACAGCGTCGCGACGTGCGAGTCGGTGATCACCGCGTAGCGGGGCGCAGGGCACGCGGCCTGCACGAGGTCGGGCAGATCCGCGAGCAGTCCGCGGCCGATCAGAATGTCGTACGAGGTGGTGCGCTGTTCCGCGGTGGCGACGCGGACGGTCACCACTTGACGTCGGGGCGTCCGGCGTGCGCGTTGGCGGCGCGCGCCAGGACGAACAGGAGATCCGACAGGCGGTTCAGGTAGCGGAGGATCGCGGGACTGATCCGCTCGTGCCGCCCCGCGGCCACGACGGCGCGCTCGGCCCGGCGACACACGGTGCGCCCCACGTGCAGCGCCGCGGCCTTGGGCGTTCCGCCCGGCAAGATGAAGTTCTTGAGCGGCTCGAGCCCCGATTCCTGCGCGTCGATGGCGGCTTCGAGCACGGCGATCTCCGCGTCGCCGATGGCTGCGCGGCCGTGCGCGAAGGCTTTAGGGAGCTTGCCGGGGTCGGGCGTCGCGAGCTCCGCCCCGATGGTGAAGAGATCGCGCTGGATATTCTGGAGCAGGGTGTCGGCGAACTGCTCGGGCTCGAGCGCGCGTGCCAGTCCGAGTGCCGCGTTCAACTCGTCGACCTCGCCGTACGCCGCGACGCGGGGACTGTCCTTGGGTGTCCGGCCCCCGCCGAACAGGCCCGTTTCTCCTGCGTCCCCCGTCTTGGTGTAGATCTTCAACGCGCCCCTCTCCCTTCTCTCCGGGGCTTCCGTTACGATTGAAGCCCATGCAGGACGTCAAAGATATCACCATAATCGGCGCCGGCCCGACCGGCTTGTTCGGCGCGTTTTACGCCGGGATGCGCGGGGCGTCCTGCCGCCTGATCGACAACCTCGACCAGGTCGGGGGGCAGCTGACGGCGCTGTATCCGGAGAAGTACATCTTCGACGTGGCCGGCTTTCCCAAGGTCCTCTCCAAGGACCTTGTGAAGGGCATGGCCGAGCAGGCCTTCCAGTTCAAGCAGCCGGTGCACCTCGGCGAGAACGTGACGGGCCTGAAGCGCGACTCGGAGAACGGCAAGCCGGCCTTCACGGTCGTGACGGACAAGGACGAGTACCCGTCGCGCACGGTGCTGATCGCGGGCGGCATCGGCGCGTTCACGCCGCGCAAACTGCCCCTCAAGGACGTGGACCGCTGGTACGGGAAAGGGCTGCACGACCGGGTGCTCGATCCCAAAGCATTCAGCGGCAAGCGCGTCCTGCTCGTCGGCGGCGGCGATTCGGCGTTCGACTGGGCCGTGAACCTGCAGGGGATCGCCCGGTCCATCGTGATGATTCACCGCCGCGACGGCTTCCGCGCGCACGCCGCGACGGTCCGTCAGGTGCAGGAGCTGTGCGCGGCGGGCAAGATGGAGCTGCGCACCTTCTGGGAGCTGAAGATGATCCACGGCGACGAGCGCATCGAGGCGGTGACCATCTACAACAGCAAGACCAAGGTCGAAGAGCGGCTCGCGGTCGACAATGTGATCCCGCAGCTCGGCTTCATCTCCTCGCTCGGCGCCATCGCGCAGTGGGGGCTCGACATCGAGAAGGACGAGATCAAGGTCTCGCAGACCATGGCGACCAATCTGCCGGGTGTGTTCGCCGCCGGCGACATCATCACCTATCCGGGCAAGCTCAAGCTGATCGCGACCGGCGCCGCCGAGGCGGCCATCGCCGTCAACCACGCGGTGCACTTCATCAATCCCGCAGCCAAGATCGCGCCGGGGCACTCCTCGAACATGGCACTGTTTGGGCAGACGGAAGACTGAAAACCGTCGTCTTATCGCGACGTCTTTCCGATTTCGACCACTACAGAGTCGATCTGGGCGAGCATCTGGGCATACGGCACCGCATGCCCGTTCGCCTGGACGCTGAACGTGACGGTCCGCCCATTCGGCTGCTCGATGTAGCCCGACAGGCTGTTGACGCGGTCGATGCTCCCGGTCTTCGCGACCACGCGGCCCTCGAGCGGCGTGCCGACGAAACGCTTGAGGAGCGAGCCCGGTTGTCCCGCGTGCGGCAGCGCGGCCACGAACGCCGCTCCCTTGGGGTGGCGGTGCATGTAGGCCAGCAACTGCGCGAACGCGTGCGGGGTGACCAGGTTGCCGGCCGCGAGCCCCGACCCGTCCTCGAGCGCGAAGGCGGTCGAGTCGATCTTCACCGAATCGATCAGGAAGCGGCGCTCCACGTCGAGCCCCGCCTCCCAGGCGCCCTCTCCCTTGATTTCGCGCCCCAGCACCTTGAGCAGCATTTCGGCGAACCAGTTCTGGCTGGTGTTGAGGATCGGGAAGATGACGTCGGACAGCGGGCGGCCGCGATACTCGACCAGCGGGGAGCCGCAGCACCGCGCCGCGCGGTAGGCGAGCGAATCGGTGGTGCCCATCGCTCCCCCCGCCACCGCGACCCCTTTGCGCCCGAGCGACGTCGCCAGGGCCCGCGCGGCGTAGAGATTCGGGTCCGGGACCGCGACGCTTTCCACCCAGGGCTTTCTGCCGAGCGCGACGGTCCCCTCCGCGCGAATGGTCCATCCCCCCCCGCTCCGGAAGAAGTTGTCGCCGATGGTGCTTGTCGAATCCGCGGGCACGGTGCGCGCGCGGTTCTCGAACGTGATGAGCCCCAGGTCGGGCGACCACGTGATGACGGGGGGCGCGTCCACGGCCGGCCCGGGCGCGATGTGGAAGTCCACGCTGTTGTCGTGGAAGCCGAGGCCGGACACCGGCGCCGCGTACCACCAGGTCAAGTCCCACGCATTCCAGCCGTAGTGAATCAGAGTCGGCTCGAAATACGACCCGTCGCCCACCAGCTTTCCCGTGATGCGCCGGATGCCGCGGGCGCGCACGGAGTCGGCCACGGCGTCCATGGCCGAGAACGCCGAGTCGCACACGCCGGGCGCCAGCGTGTCGACGGAGTAGCACCGCTCCGACCAGGTGGGATCGCCCCGCCCGTAGAGGATCAGGTCGCCGTACAGCACGCCGGCCTCCACCCGCCCGTTCACGTACAGGCTGGTCGTGACGCGGTAATCCGCCGGCAGCAGCACCGCCGCCGCGGCGGTGACGACGAGCTTGGTGTTGCTCGCCGGCACAGCGAAATGATCGGCGTTGCGCTGGTAGACCACGCGGCCGCGATCGTCCACGACATAGAGCCCCCAGGTGGCACGGTCGAACGGGGGCGCGTCGATCAACTGCGCCAGCCGGTGCTCCAGCGAGCCGCGCAGCGCCGCGGTGCGCGGTCGTGCGACCGAGGATTGCGCCGCGAGGCTCGAGCTAATCGTAAGCGATGCGAGGATCAGCTTTCGCATAGAGCACGTCCGTCACGAGGTTCACCAGCACGAACACGAGGGACATGAACAGCACGCTCCCCTGGATCGCCGGCAGATCGCGCTTCTCGATCGCGGTGAGTACGTAGCGGCCCAGGCCCGGCCAGCCGAAGATCGTCTCCGTGAGAATGCTCCCGGTCAGATAGCTCCCCGTGTCGAGCCCGAGCACCGTGATCACCGGGACGAGCGCGTTGCGGAGCCCGTGGCGCAGTACCACCGCCCCCTCGCTCAAGCCTTTCGCCCGCGCCGTGCGCACGAAATCGCTCGACAGCACGTCGAGCATGGCCGCGCGTGTGATGCGCGACAAGAACGCGATCGAGCGCATCCCCAGCGTCAGCGCCGGCAAAACGAGATACGCGAGGCCGCCCGAGCCCGACGGCGGCAGCCAGTGGAGCCCCAGTGCGAACACGAGGATCAGGAGCAGCCCCACCCAGTACACGGGGAACGACACTCCAAGATACGACACCAGCATGACGAGCCGGTCGAAGGCGCCCCCCGGCCGGACTGCCGACACCGCCCCTGCCGTGATGCCACATACCGCCGCGAGCAGCATCGCGGCCAGGGCGAGCTGCACCGTCTTGGGAAAGCGCTCCGCCAGGTCCTGGACGATCGGTCGCTGGGTGATGTAGGAGCGCCCCAGGTCGCCGCGCAGGACGCCCCACACATAGTGCCCGAACTGCGCCGGGAGCGGATCGTCGAGATGCAGCTGGGCCCGCAGCCGCGCGATCGTGGCCGAGTCGGCGCGCTCGCCCACCATCGCGGCGACGGGATCGCCCGGCGCTACGTTCAGCAGCAGAAAGGCCACCACCAGCACCCCGAACAGCGTCGGCAGCGTCATGAGCAGGCGGCGCCCGACCAGCCGCATTCACCGCTCCCCGATGCGGGCGTGGGTCCAGCGCTGACCGTTGAAGATCACCGGCAGGTCCCACCCGCGAAGCTCCAGTCGGTGGGCCCAGAGATCCTTGGGGAACCAGAGGTAGAGCCACGGCGCAGCGGCGTACACCCGGTCGTCGATGCGCCGATACAGCGCGGTGCGGGAGGCCTCGTCGACGGTGCGCCGCGCGGCCAGGATCAGCGAGTCCGTCCCGGCGTCCGCGTAGAACGCATAGTTGCCGCCCGCTCCGAAACTGCCCGAGTAAAAGAGCGGGTAGAGGAAGTTGTCGGCGTCGGGATAGTCTGCCCACCAGTCGAGAATCACCATGTCGGCCTGACCGGTGCGGGCCGCCGCGCGCTGGCTCGAGGCGTCGCGCTCGACCAGCTCCACCCGTACCCCCACCGCGGCGAGCTGCGATTGGATCGCCTGGGCCGCGCGCGACAGCTCGACGTTCGACGCGGTGCGCCACAGCTGCAGGTCGATGCCCCCGGGGTACCCCGCGTCCGTGAGCAGCCGCCGGGCCGCGCTGGGATCGTAGCCATACGCCCGCCGCGTGGTGTCGCTCCCGGCGAGCGCCGGCGGGATCGCGCCCCGCGCCAGGACGCCGCGCCCGCCGTACACAGTCGCCAGGATCTCCGGGACATTCACCGCCTGGTTGATGGCCTGGCGCACGCGTGCATCGCGCAGCGGCCCGCGCCGGTTGTTGAGCGCGACGTACACCACGCGCAGCGCCGGCTTCTCGACCAGCCAGCCGGGGTGCTGCGCACGCCACCGCCCGGTCTCGCCGAACGGCACTTCGATCACGCTCAGCCGGCCCGCTTCGAACTCCGCGGCCCGCGTGAGCGGCTCGGGGATGATGCGTACGATCAGGGTGTCGGCGACCGGGGCACCACCCCAGTAGTCGGGATTGCGGGCGAACGTGAGCGCATCGTCGTGCTGCCACGCCACGAACCGCCAGGGACCGGTGCCGACCGGTCGCTCCCCCGGTGCCTCGGGCGGCGGCAGCGGCACCACGCTCGCGACTGGCATGGCGAGGAACTTGGGAAAGATGGCGAGCGGCTCGGTGAGCGCGAAGGCTAGCCCCGAGTCGCCGACGAGCGTCAGGCCGGTCACATCGCCGGCGCGCCCCGCCGCGTACGCTTCGGTTCCGGCGATCGGGTACAGCGGCCAGGGGCGACCGCCCTTGGTCCCCGGCGCGAGCACCCGCAGGAAGCTCGCACGCACTGCCGCGGCGGTGAGCGGCGTCCCGTTGTGGAACTTGACGCCCGCTCGCAGGTGAAACACGTAGCGTCGACCGTCGCGCGAGGCGGTCCAGCGATCGGCCAACGCCGGCTCGAGGCGGCCGTCGGGGTCGAACTGGGTCAACCCGTCGAACGCGAGCGTGACCATCTCGCCGGTGGGCACGTCGGTCGAGAGCGCCGGATCGAGCGAGCGCGGGTCGTACGACTCATAGTAGACCAGCCCGGCGCGCCCGGCCGCTGGGCGACCGCACGCGGCGGCCGCGACGAGGGCGGTGTGGAACAGGATGGAGCGCGCGCGCATGGGGTCGAGTGTCGAAAAGGTTGACAGTGCGGCGGGAGCGAGCCAACATAGGGAGGCAGCCCGACCGCGTCAATTGCGTGCGTCTCTCCCGGTCCTCGTCGTCGCCGTATTCGCGGCGGCTCGCCTCGCCGCGCAGCAGGAGCCGCAGCGGGTGGTTCGTGGCCTTTCCTTCGAGGGCAATCACGCGATCGATCGCTACACGCTAAGCGCCGCGATAGCCACCACCAATTCGAGCGCGTTCGCGACCAGTCCCTGGCTCCGCTGGCTCGGACTCGGGGAGAAGCGTCCCTTCAACGAGCTCGAGTTCCGCCGTGACGTGGTGCGCCTGCTGCTGCTGTATCGCCAGAGCGGGTACATGAACGCGGTGGTCGATACCGTGGCGCGCCGCGAGGCGCGGGACGTGTACGTGACGTTCCGGATCTATGAGGGCGACCCGGTGCGCCTCACCACGCTGGACGTGCTCGGTGTCGACTCGATCCTCGACGTGCCGGCCCTGAAGCGCGCGTTGCCGCTCCAGGTAGGGGACCCGTCCAACCGGGCGCTGTTCCAGGCGTCCGCCGACACGATCGTGGGCCGGCTCAAGAACCGGGGATACCCGTATGCCGACGTGCTCAAGAACTACGACGTGGACGCGGCCGCCCTCCGGGCGGTAGCGGCGCTCGAGGGCGTCCCCGGTCGGCGGATGCGGGTGGGGGAGGTGATCATCACGGGTGCGGGCCACGTCGACACGACCAGCGTGCGGCGCATGCTCTCGGTGCGGCCGGGGGAGTGGGTCCGGCAGGATCAGCTGTATGTGACGCAGCGCGACCTGTACGGCCTGGGGATGTTCCGCTCGGTCAACGTGGTACTGGCCGACTCGGTGCCCCGGCCCGGCGGCGACTCGACCGTACGGGTGATCGTGCGGGTGTCCGAGGCGCCGCTGCACCGCATCGGGATCGGGGCAGGGTACGGCTCGCTCGACTGCTTCCGGGTGCGGAGCGGCTGGACGGCGTACGATTTCTTGGGGGGCGCGCGCTCGCTCGACGTCACCGGCCAGCTCTCCAAGCTCGGCGTAGGCATTCCCGCCGACGCGGGGTTCAAGGAAAATGTGTGTCACCCCCTTCGCAACGACCCGACGTCCGACACCGCCAATTACAACGCGACGGTGACGCTGCGACAGCCGGCGTTCCTTTCTCCCCGCCACGCCGCGAGCTTCGCGCTGTTCGCCGAGCGGCGCTCGGAGTTCGACGCCTACACGCGCCAGGCGGTGGGCGCGAATCTCGCGGTGACCTTCAACGCGCGCCGCAACATTCCCGTCACGCTCGGCTACAGCTATTCGGTGGGGCGGACCACGGCCGAGCCGGCGATCTACTGCCAGCTGTTCCGGCTGTGCGACGCGTCCGAGCAGGCGTTCCTCGCCAACCGCCGGCGGTTCGGGGCGGTGACGATTTCGGGCGTGCGGAACCAGACGAACTCGGTGCTCGACCCGACGGCGGGGGGCGTCGTGACCGCGTCGCTGACGCACTCGTCGCGGCTGGTCGGATCGGACACGCTGTACGAGTTCAACCGCGGCCAGGTCGAGGTGTCGCATTACTATCCCATCGGCCGGCGCGGGGCCTTCGCGTGGCGCCTGCTGACCGGGACTATCCTCCCGGCCCGCCAGATCAGCTTCGCCCGTCAAAGCATCAGGTTCGTGCCGCCGGATCAACGGTTTTACGGCGGGGGTCCGAACTCGGTGCGCGGCTACGCCCGTAACGACCTCGGTCCGCGCGTGTACGTCCAACCGATCGACGTGAACGGCGACACTCTACCAATTCAGGCCTCGGCCACCGGCGGCAACGCGATCTTCGTGGCGAATGCCGAGTTCCGATTCCCGACGCCGCTCTTTCCCGACCGCATGCGGGTGGCCTTGTTTGCGGACATGGGGCAGGTGTGGGAGCGGGACGTCGCGACCGTGGGCGGCGTGCGATTCACGCCGGGGGTAGGCGTGCGGTTCGTGACGCCGCTCGGGCCGATACGGCTCGACGCCGCCTACAACGGCTATCCCGCCGAGCCCGGAGGGCTCTACCTACTGAACACGAAGACCAAGAGCCTGACGGCGGTGACCGACTCGACCGGGAACCAGGTGCTGGTCCGTCCCGGCTTGCCACCGGGGTTCTGGCGCCGCGTGGTGGTGCAGTTCGCGGTGGGTCAGGCGTTCTGATGGTCCGCCGCTCTCTCGGTGTCGCGCTGTGGATGCTCGCCGGGCTGCCCGCCTGCTTCCTGGGCGCCCTCGCCTCGCTGCTCGGCACGGACGCGGGACGCTCCCTGCTCACGCGCGTGACGGCGGGGGCCCTGCACCGGGTGTTCACGGGCACGATCGAGGTGGGCGACGTCGGTGGCTCGCTGCTCACGGGCCTCACCCTCTCTCAGGTGCGGCTGTACGACGCCGACACGACGCTGGTCGCCTGGCTGCCGCGGGCCGACGTCACGTACAACCCGTTCGATTTCGCGGCCGGGCGCGTGGTCCTGTTCGAGTTCGACCTGCGACGGCCCGTGATCAACATCGTGCAGCACCCGAACGGGCGGCTCAACATCGAGGAGCTGCTGCGGCTGGGCGGGCCCGATACGGGCAAGCACGGGCCGCCCGCCCTCATCCTGTTGCGGAATGTGCGCATCACGGACGGCAGCGTGACGCTGCGACTGCAGGCGCCCCATGCCCAGCCCGGCGATTCGACCCTCGAAATCGCCGCCGGCGGCCCGAACGGCCGGGTGCGGGTGCGGCGCTTCGAGCATCTGGGCGCGCAGCTCGGCGCATTGCAGGTCTCCTCGCCCCGCGAGCGCGGTATTCGTATCGACGTGTCGCGGCTCGAGTTCGAAGCCACCGACCCGGCGGTGCGGCTCGTCGACCTCGCAGGCCGGCTGCGCGTGATCGGCGACTCGATGGAGGTGCAGGTTGCCCGCGTGCAGCTGCCCGCGTCCACGCTGCGCAACGCCCGCGGTACCGTCCGCTGGCCGCACGGGACCATGCTGTTCGATCTGCGGCTGCGCGCCGACTCGGCGACGCTCGGCGATTTCCCGTTCATCGATCGGCGCTTCGCGGGCCCGCCCGCGACGGGAGTGCTGGCGGGAGACGTGCGGGTGCGCTCGCACGGGAGTCGGGTGCTGGAGGTGGGGATCGATTCCCTGCGCCTCGCGTACGCGGGCGGCGGCGTCGCCGGCCGGCTCACCGCCTTGAGCGTGGCGGACTCGGGGCTCGTGGCGCTGCGCGACGCCGAGCTCGATGCCCGCGATTTCGACCTCGAGTTCGCCCGGCCGTTTCTCGATGCGCTCCCCTTCGCGGGGCGGCTCAGCGGGCGCACCGTCGCCACGGGGCCGCTCACGGCGCTGACGCTCGAAACCGACTGGTCGTTCCGCGACTCGCTGGTGCCCGCGTGGCCCGAGACGCGGCTGCGGGGCAAAGGGGAGGTGAACCTCAAGGCGGCCGACGGCATCCGGTTCCAGCCGTTCGCGGTCGAGGCGGCGAGCGTCGACCTGGGCACGGTGGCCCGGCTCGCCCCCGCGGTACGACTGCACGGTATCCTCCTCGCCACGGGCAGCCTCGCGGGCCCGCTCAAGAACGCACAGTTCACGGGCACGCTCGAGCAGCGCGACGGCGACCGGTCGCCGAGCCGCCTGACGGGTGCGGTTCGCCTCGATACGCGCGGCGCCGTGCTCGGCATCTATACCGACGCAACGGCGGACTCGCTTTCGTTCGACGGGCTCAAGGGCAGCTTCCCTACATTGCGGTTGCGCGGAGCCGTGTCCGGACCGATAAAGCTGGGGGGTCCGCTCAACGCCCTGGAGACGCATGCCGAGCTGCGCTCCAAGGAGGGGGGCGACGTGCGCGCCGACGGCCTGCTGGCGCTCGACCTGCCGCATTACGGTGTCCGCGAGTTCGAGCTCGCTACGCGGGACTTGGACCTGGCGCAGTGGCTCAGCGGCGCCCCGCCCTCCCGTCTGGGCCTCACCCTCCGCGGCGCGCTCACGGGCGACAGCGGCATCGCACCCAGCGGCGCCGTGACCGCGCGGCTCGGGCCGTCGCTGTTCGCGGGGGCAGGGCTCGACTCGGGCGCCCTGCGGCTGCGGCTCGCGGATCGCCGCGTGTACGTCGACTCGCTGCGTCTGGCGCAACCTGGGCTCGTCACCACCGGCTCCGGCTCGCTTGGCTGGACGCGCGGCGCGAGCGGGCAGTTGGCGCTCGATTTCGACGCCGACAGCCTGAGCGCGATCGATTCGCTCGTCACCTGGCTCGTGCAGCGGGACAGCGGGGCGCGGGCCGACCCCGATCCCGGGCCGAATCGCCCGCTCGCGGGGTCGGCCCGGGTGGTCGCGACGTTGGGGGGCTCGCTCGACTCGCTCGGCATCGACGTGCGCGCCAGCGTCGACCGCGTGGCGTGGCACGGCTGGCAGGTTCCGGCGGGCCGGGTCCGCCTCCAATGGCAACCGGGTCCCACGCCCACGGTCGCGCTGGAGGCGACGCTCGACTCCCTCGCCTACGGCACGCTCGGGTTCTCGGGGGCGGCGGCGGACGGGCGCGGGACCCTCGACTCGCTCACCTGGTTCGCCCGCTCGCGCATGGGCGGGGGCGGTGCCTTTCTCGCCGGAGGGCGCTTCGCCCGCCGGCCGGGTCCTGCCGGCACGGTGCTCGCCGTGGGGCTGGATTCGCTCGCCGTGCAGCTCCCCGGCGACGTGTGGGTGCTGCAGCGCCCGACCGAGCTCACCGTCACCGATTCGACGGCGCGCGTGAGCAGCCTGGCACTGGGGAGCGTGTACGGGTCGGGCAAGCTCACGCTCGAGGGTGACCTCCCCACACGCGGCCGGGCCGATGCGCACCTGCAGCTCGAAGCCTTCCCGCTGGCGGGCATGTACGCGCTGCTGGAGCAGGACACCGCCGGCGTGGGTGGGACGGTGAGTGCGACCGTCGGGCTCTCGGGAAGCCGGGCCAGTCCGGTGTCGACCGGCGCCTTCTCCCTTTCGAACGGGCGGCTCGGCGAGTTCCGCGCTCCCTTTGTCGACGGCACCTTCGAGTACCGCGACCGCCGCCTGAGCACGGCGGTGCACCTGTGGCGGTCTGGCCAGCAGATCCTCGCGGTGCAGGCGTTTCTCCCGCTGGACCTCGCCATCATGCCGGTCGCGCATCGCCAGCTTCCGGATACGTTGTCGGTGCGGGCCACGGCCGACAGCGTCGACCTCGCCGTGCTGGAAGCGCTCACGCCCGCGGTGCGTCAGGTGGCCGGCGTGTTCTCGACCGACCTGGGGATCGCGGGGACGTGGGACGCCCCCAGGCTGCGGGGCGCTCTGGAGATCGCCAACGCCGCCGCGACCATTCCGGCCCTGAACGTCCGCTACGAAGGCGTGAACGGCCGGCTGGCGCTCTCGGGCGATACGATCGCCGTGCAGTCGCTGTCGGCGTCGAGCGAGCGGGGCCGCGCCGACGTATCCGGCGTCGTGCGCCTCGAGCGGCTCACCCACCCGGTGCTCGACCTCCGCATCCTGGCCGACCAGTTCAGGGCTTTGGATCTGAAGAACAACGTGACGATCACGGCCAGCGGCCGGCTCACGCTCCAGGGGCCGGTGTTCGGCGCCACCCTGTCCGGCCAGGTCAACGTAACGTCGGGCGCCCTCTATTTCGCAGACCTCGTGCAGAAGCGTATCGTGAACCTGGACGAGCTCGCCGACACGTCGCTCGCCTCGCTCATCGAGCAGCAAAGCCTCGGCCCGGAGTTCCAGAACGTGTTCCTCGACAGCCTGCGGATTGACGACCTGGGGCTCGAGATGGGGAACGACGTCTGGTTGCGCTCGAACGAGGCCAACATTCAGCTTGCGGGCTCGGTGCGACTCACCAAGCGGCGCAACCTGTATCTCGTGAGCGGCACACTGCAGGCGGTGCGGGGCACGTATCGCCTCAAGGTCGGGCCGGTGTCGCGTGAGTTCGTCGTCTCACAGGGAACGGTGCGGTACTTTGGTACGCCCGACCAGGACGCGGCGCTCGACATCGAAGCGAAGCACGTCGTGCACCTCCCCGCGCCCACGCCGATCAACCCGACCGGTGATCTCACCGTTGCGGCCCACATTACTGGCACACTGCTCGAGCCCAAAGTCACCCTCACGGCCGAGAAGCAGGAGCTGTCCCAGACTGAGGTGATTTCCTACCTCTTGTTCGGAAAGAGCAGCGTGGACCTGGCGGGCGATCAAGGCGGCATCGCGGACCAGCGCGCCGTCCTGCGGAGCGCCCTCTCGGTCCTGTCGGGTGAAATCGAGCAGACGATCGTGTCCGGTGGCGTGCCCGTGGACTACGTCGAGATTCAGCCGGGCGGCGGCGGGCAGGGAACCCCGCTGTCGAGTTGGCAGCTCGCCGTGGGCCGGCAGCTCGGTCCGAAGACGTTTCTGGTCGTGAACGCCGGTTATTGCCAGGGAGGGGTGCAGGTGCAGAACCTGCTCGGCCTGTCGCTGCAGTTCCGTATCAGCCCCGAGTGGCGCACCGAAGCGAGCTTCGCGCCGGTGCAGACGTGCCTGCCCGACGTTCCGAACGGCGGGCAGGCGACCACCGTGCCCCGCCAGGTAGGTCTCGACCTGTTTTGGGAGCGGCGCTACTGAGCATGACGCGGGCCCTGTTGATCGCCAACCCGGCGGCGGCCCGCACCGATGCACGGGCCGTGACGGCGATTCGCGACACCCTGCGCCGCGGCGGCTGGACCGTCGAGGTCCGCGCCACGGCGCAGGCGGGCGACGCGCGTCGCTTCGCGCGCGAGGCGACCGAGCAGGGCTTCGACGCCCTGGTGTGCTACGGCGGCGACGGCACGGCGATGGAGATCGCCGCCGGGGCGGCGGACGGCGGCATCCCCCTCGGTCTCGTCCCGGGCGGGACGGGAAACCTGCTGGCGGGCAACCTGCGACTGCCGCGGGATGCCGCGGCGGCGGCACGCGTGATCCTCGCGGGCCGGACGGCGGCGATCGACCTGGGCACGGTGGAGCGCCCCGACGGCACGCATTACTTCGCCGTGTGCAGCGGCACCGGGTTCGACGCCCGTCTCATGGCGCGGACGGGGGCGGCCGAGAAGCGCCGCTGGAAGATGGCGGCCTATGTGATGCACGCCTTCGCCACCCTCCCCGACGTGACGAGCCCGCTGCATCGGGTGACGGTGGACGGTGTGGTGCACGACCTGCCGGCGGCGATGGTGCTGGTGGCGAACTGTGGCGAGCTGGTGCCTCCGTTCCTGCGGCTGCGCGACAACGTGGCCCCCGACGACGGCTGGCTCGACGTGCTGGTGCTCCGAGCCGACGGGGCGCTCCAGAGCCTCAGCGCATTCTTCGAGCTGTTGCGGCGGCCGCGCAATGGCGCGCGGCGGTTGTGGTTCGGGCGCGGCCGTACGGTGCGGGTGGAGGTGCTCGAGGGGCCGCCCCGGCCGATGCAGCTCGACGGGGAGCCGGCGGGCGACGCGCCGTTCGAGGCCCGGCTGCTGCCCGGCGCCCTGCGCGTGATCGTGGATCCCCGCACGGCGCCGCTCGGGAAGGCGCATGCCTGACAGCGTATTGCTGATCGACGACGACGCCGACGTGCTGCGCGCGGTGGGGGATTACTTCGACCGGATCGGCTACGAGGTAGGGCGGGCGGACACGGCGCAGGCGGGACTCGAGGCATTCGACCGGCTCCGCCCCGACGTGGTGATTCTCGACCTGCATCTGCCCGATGTGGGCGGGCTCGAAGTGCTCGAGCGACTGCGCTCGCAGGGCGGCTCGGTGATACTGCTCACCGGCCAGGGGGACATCGACACGGCGGTGCGCGCGATGCAGCTCGGTGCCGAGCATTTTCTCACTAAGCCGGTGGACCTGAACCATCTCGCGGCCGCCACGGCGCGCGTGTCCGAGAAGATCCGCCTGGTGCGCCAGAACGCGATGCTGCGCGCGCGCGAGCACGAGGATGCGGGGCTCGAGTCGCTGGGCGCGTCGCCGGCGATCCGCGAGCTGGGGCGCCAGATCGAGCTGCTCGCGGCGAGCGAGCGCTCGACCGTGCTGCTCACCGGGGAGAGCGGCACGGGCAAAGGCTGGGTGGCGCGCATCATCCATCACCTCTCGCCCCGGGCGAGCGGTCCGTTCGTCGAGGTGAACTGCGGCGGCCTCTCGGCCACGTTCCTCGAGTCCGAGCTGTTCGGACACGAGAAGGGCGCCTTCACCGACGCGAAAGAGCGCCGCCAGGGGCTGTTCGAGCTCGCCGACCGCGGGACGATTTTTCTCGACGAGATCGGCGATCTCGCGCCCGAGCTGCAGCCCAAGCTTCTCAAGGTGCTCGAGACCAAGACGTTCCGACGCCTCGGAGGAAGCCGCGAGATCACGGTGGACGTGCGTCTGGTGGCGGCGACCAATCGGGAGCTCGTCGCGGAGGTGGGCGCCGGCCGTTTCCGGGAAGACCTGTACTATCGTCTGAGCGTCATGCCGCTGCGCCTGCCGGCCGTGCGCGAGCGGTCGCGCGACGACCGGCTCGCCCTCCTGACCCGCATTCTGGCCGACTTCGCGCCGCAGATGCCGGGGTGCCCCAGCGCCTGTAGCGCGGAGGCGCTGGACCGCCTGCTCTCCGCCCCGTGGCCGGGGAACGTGCGCGAGATGCGCAATGTGGTCGAGCGGGCGATGATCCTGGCGCGCGGCGCGGCGCAGCTCGGCGTGGAGCATCTGCCGGCGGATTTGCGCAAGGGGGGCGGGGACAGACGCCACCAGCCGCAGGCGCTCGCGGAGGTGGAGCGCGGGCACATCGAGAAGACCCTCAAATTCCACGGCGGTAACCGTACCCGGGCCGCCCTGGAGCTCGGCATTTCGCGCGCCACGCTGATCAATAAGATTAAGGTGTACGGCCTCGACCTCTGAGAGGTGGTATGGAAAAACCGAAACTGATGGAGCACGATGCGATGGTATGCCGCTACTGCGGCAACGAGGAACGCGCCTCGGAGGGCTATCCCTGCGCGGACTGCGGCACCTTCCTCTGTCTGATCTGCTCGTTCCGTGGGGTCACGCGCTGCAAGGCGTGTGAGGAGAAGGCGAAGGCATCGAAGCAGGCTTAGCTCCCACCACGCCGCTTGCGGATCTCCCGCTGCACGTCGTCGGCTGAGGTCCCGAGCTCCTTCGCGAGCTTCTGCACCGCGTCGCCCACCCCGGCCCAGTCCCCCGCGGCCGCCAGGGCGGCCAGGGCGATATCCTCCACGACGGTGGTGCGCTCCTCCAGGTCGCGCGTCCGCACGGCCACTTCGCGCGCCAGCCACTGCTCCAGCTCGCGCCGGTCGACCTCGAGCTGTCGCTGCCGCAGGGCGCCCTGCAGCGACAGCTCCAGCTCGTCCAGATCGACGGGCTTGATGAGGTAATCGTACGCCCCCAGCTTGAGGCACTCGATCGCGGTGCGCGGCTCGTCGATCGCCGTCAGCATGATGATGGCGAGGTCGGAGTCGGCGGCGAGCGCCTTGGGGACGAGCTCCACGCCGCTCATGTTCGGCATGCGGATGTCGGAGAGCATCACCTGCGGCTGCTCGGCCGCCTGCCGGTCGAGCGCCTCCGCACCGCTCGACGCCTGCAGCACGCGGTAGCCGAGCCGGCTCAGAAACCGGTCCAGCGCCTGGCGGATGCCGTCTTCGTCGTCGACCACCAGCACCGTGGTCGGCTGGTCCTGCGTTGGGGGGTTGGGCATGCGCTAACGTATGTACCCTCTACAAGGCCAGCAAGCCGAGCTAACTTCCGCGTTCCGATGACGTCGTCCGATCCCACCAGCATCACCGCCGTCCCGGGGCTCTCCGTGGGTCACTGGACCGACCTGCCGCGGGCGACCGGGTGCACCGTCGTACTCGCGCCCGAGGGCGGGATGCGCGCGGCCGGTGCCGTGCGCGGGCGCGCCACCGGCACGCGCGAGCTCGACGCCCTCAACCCGCGCCACCTGGTGAGCCGCATCGACGCCATCCTGCTCACCGGCGGCTCGGCATACGGGCTGGGAGCGGCCGACGGCGTGATGCGCTGGCTGCGCGAGCGCCGCCGCGGACTGCCGCTCGGGCCCGCGGGCGTCGTCCCGATCGTGCCGACCGCCGTCATCTTCGACTTCGATCTGGGGCCCGGTGGCAAGGCCGACCGGTGGCCGAGCGCGGATGACGCGTATCGCGCGTGCGGCGCGGCGTCCGCCGAGGTCCCCGAGGGGACGGTCGGGGCGGGCACGGGGGCGACCGTGGGCAAGGCGTTGGGGCCCCGTCGCGCCATGAAGGGCGGTGTGGGGACGTGGGCCGCCCGCCGGGGAGACATCGTGGTGGGCGCGCTGGTGGTGGTGAACGCCGTGGGCGACATCCTGGACGGAACGGGGTCGATCGTCGCGGGCGCGCGCGGCCCGGACGGCCGGTTCGCGGGTGCCCTCGAGCATTTCGCCGCGGGGGGCGCCCCATTCGGCCGCGCCAACACGACGCTCGCCGTGGTGGCGACCAACGCCGCGCTCGATCGCACGGCGCTCGAGAGCCTGGCGCACGCGGCGGGGGACGCGCTCGCCCGCCGCATCGTGCCCTACGGCACGCTGTTCGACGGCGACGTTGTCTTCGCCGTGAGCACCGTCGCGACCGCGCCCGCGACGCCGCTCCAGGCGGAGGCGTTGGCGGCGCTGGTGGTGCCGGTGGCGGTGGAGCGCGCGGTGCGGCTGGCGCGCGGGCTCGGGGACGTGCCCGGACTGGCCGACGGTGCCGAGCCGTGACCGAGCGTCTCGAGCGCGACGTCGGAGACCTGGCGCGCAAATGGGTGCCCGACCCGCGGCTCGGTGTGCTCGACGTGGCCGTCCTGCCGGCCGCGCTCACTGGGTGTACCACGAGTCGCGACGCCTTGGAAGAGCTGCGTCGCATCGCCGCCGCGGCGCGCCGCGCCGCCGACATCCGCCTCCTGCCCGACGGCTCGGTGCGGGACGAGCCCGCGGGCGTGACGACGGCCGCCGTTGCGCCGCTGTTGCGCGAGCCGCGGATCGCGGCCGACCGGGTGAGCGAACTGCTGCACGGGGAGCCGTTGACGCTGCTCGAGCGGCGCGACGGGACCTGGCTGCGGGTGCGCGCGCCCGACGGCTACCACGGCTGGGTCCACGCGGGCTATGTGGCGACCGGGTCTGACGATTGGGCCGAAGACTGGACCACGCGCGCGACGGCGCGATCGCTCGGCGCCGAGCTCAAGTTCGAAGACCGGCGCTTCCGGCTGCCCCTCGGCTCGCGTGTCGTGTTGCGCCGCGACGGGCTCGTGGACACGGCGGACGGGCGCGCGTGGAGCGTCGCGTGGGGCGTGGTGCGGCCCGAAGCGGAGTACCGGGTCGAAGCGCGCTTGCTCGCCGCCCCCGAGTGGGCGCAGCGCTGGTTCTCGGGCGCTCCGTACCTGTGGGGAGGACGCACCGAATGGGGCGTCGATTGCTCGGGGATGGTGCAGGCGACGTACGCGGCGCGGGGCATCAAACTGCCGCGCGACAGCGATCAGCAGGCGCTCACCGGCCGGCCCGTCGCGGTTGACGCAGCCGGCGCGGGATACGCCGCCGGGGATGTCCTCTGCTTCGCCGACGGCCGGCGCATTGCTCACGTGGCCTTGTGGGCGGGAGCCGGTCACATCGTGCACTCGGCGCTGGCGCGCGGGGGCGTAGGCTCGGACGACCTGTTCGCCGATACGCCTGCCGCGGAGCGACTGCGAGGCATGCTCGTCGCCGTGCGCCGCCCCGAGACTTCGCGGAGCTGACCGCCTATTTTTCCCGCATGAAACTCGTCCTTTTCGACATCGACGGTACCCTGCTCGGGACCGACGGCGCCGGTCGGCGCGCGATCCACCGCGCGCTGCTGGACGAGGCAGGGACGGCGGGGCCGATCGAGCGCTACCGGTTCGACGGCAAGACCGACCCGCAGATCGTGCATGAGCTGCTGTCGCTGGCGGGTCACCCGGCGGCCGGGGATGCGAGGCGCATCGACGCCGTGTGCCGCCGCTACGTGGAGCACCTGCGCAGCGAGCTCACCGCCGCCGCCCAGACGACCACGCTCATGCCGGGGACGCGGGAGCTGCTCGCCGCCCTCGAGCCGCACGAAGCCGGGCAGCGCGCGCTCGTGGGCCTCTTGACCGGGAACGTGGCGCCCGGCGCGGCGCTGAAGCTGCGCTCAGGGGGACTCGACCCGGCGCGTTTCCGTGTCGGAGCCTACGGCTCGGACTCCGCGCGGCGGGCTGACCTGCCGGCGGTCGCCGCACAGCGCGCGGCGAAGCTCACCGGTCGCCGTTTCGCGGGCGCCGACGTCGTCGTGATCGGCGACACGCCGGACGACGTCGCGTGCGGTCGCCCGATCGGCGCACGCAGCGTAGCCGTCGCCACCGGCTCCTACGACGTGGCGGCCCTGCGCGCGGCCGGCGCCGCCTACGTGTTCGCGACGCTCACCGACACTACCGCTGTGCTGGACGCCATCTTCGCGTGAGCCGGTCCGCCCCCGCCCCCGCCCCCGCCGCCGCCCCCCCGGCCGTCGACGAGCTCGAGGTCAAGGCGCGGGTCGAGGATCCCGACGCGCTGCGCGCCGCGCTGGTGCGCGCCGGCGCGGTGCTCGAATTCCGGGGCGACATGCTCGACCGGCGCTTCGACCGCCACGACCGGTTGGCGGACCGCGACGAGGTATTGCGGCTGCGGGTGTTCCGGGAGGCCGGCGGCGCGCCGGCGTACGGAGTGCTCGCGTGGAAGGGCCCGCACTCGAAACAGGGGCGATACCGTCACCGCGCTGAAGCCGAAGCGCGTGTGGAGGATCCGGAAAGCGTGGTGGCCATCCTCGAGCGGGTCGGCTTCGCCGTGTCGCTGCGCATCGATCGGCGGGTCGAGGTCTACCGGTTGGGGCAGGCGGTGCTGCGGCTCGAGTGGTATCCCGACATGGATGTGCTCATCGAGGTGGAGGGCGAGCCCGCGGCCATCGAGCGGGCGATCGCGGCGACCGGTGTCGCGCGCGAGCGCTTCCTCGCGGAGTCGCTCCCGTACTTCGTCGCCTCCTTCGAGCGGCGCACCGGCCGCGCCGCGTTGCTGGCACGATGAGCCCCGGTGTGAAGATCCCGATGCCGCTGCGCGTGCCGGAGCTGGCGTCTTCGCTCGGGCGCCTGTTGGTGCCGCGCCGCCTGGAAGAGCCGTGGGTGCCGCTCGACGACGTGCGCGAGGACCTGGCGACGCGCGTGATGGAGCTGGGGGGCCGCGCCCGGGCCGCCGCGGCGCGCGAGCAGCGTGAGGAAGTGATCGAGGCCGCGGGACGCGGCGCATGGCTGGCGGCGTGGGAAGCCGCCGTAAAGCGGGCGGCCGAGCGCGTGACGGCGGCGCTGGACGGCGAAATCGAGCGCGCCGCGCGGCGCGTCCGGATGCCGGCGCGGCAGCGCCGTCGGCGGCTTCTCACGGGGTCGGAAAAGCGCGCCATCGCCGCCCGCCTCGGCGCCGGCGGCGAAGCGTTCGTCGCCGCGCTCGACGTGCTCGACGGCGCAGGGCTCCGGGCCCGCGACGCGGGCGTCCTCGACAAGACGATCCACGCCGAGTGGCAGGACGCGCTGCGGGGGTCCGCCCGGCGGCTCGAGGCGGCGTGGCTCGCCCTCGAGGCTGCGCTGGCCGAGGAGCGGCGTCGCTGGGCGCTCGAGACCGAGGCCATCGCACGCTGGCGACCCTCCCTCTGGCCCGTGATCGTGCTGTGGACGCCGCTCGCGGTCGGGCTGATCTGGCTGGGTCTGGTGCTCGGCGGCTACGCGCCGGCCCCGGCATGGCTCGCGACACGGCTCGGCTTCTGAGCGCGATTGGCGTCGGCGTCGACCTGGTTGAGGTGTCCCGCGTCGCGGCGATCATCGCCGACAAGGGCGCACGTGTGTTTGAGCGTTTGCTCACACCGGATGAGCGCGCGTACTGCGAGAGCCGGCCCGATCCCGCGACCCACGTCGCCGTACGCCTCGCCGCCAAAGAGGCGGTGTACAAGGCGCTCCAGGGCACGGCGTTGGCGCGCGGCATCGGGTGGCGCGAGATCGAGATCACACGCGCGCCTGACGGGAGACCGGACGTGCGGCTGAGCGGCACGGCGGCAGGACGGGCGCGTGAGCTGGGGGTCGACCGCGTGCTGCTGTCGCTCTCGCACACGCATCAGGCGGCCATCGCCGTGGTGGTGCTGGAGCGCTTGTGATGGATTGCCTTGCATTCCCGACAGAATTACTCTAGTATTGAAAATCCTCCTCCCGAGAGCCGTTCCATCTACCGTAAGTCAATGGTCGGCTTGTTGTTGGGCACCTGCATCGCGGCGTCCGCCGGAGCGCAGGCGATGGACTCACTCACCGTAGCCCGGCGCATCGTGGCCGCCGCCTCGCTCGCCGCCAAGGAGTACGCCATCGGCGTTGCGCCCAGCGGCGGCCGGGTGACGAATCCCGAGGAGGTCTCCGAGGCGAAGCAGTTTCTCGACCAGGCACGACTCGACGTCGGCTCGCTCCCGCGGGCGGTGCGCGCGACCGTCGACTCCGACCTCGTGGCGCTGCGCGCGCTGCTCGACCGCGCCGCGCCGCCCGACGCCGTCGCGGCGCGGGCCGCGCTGCTGGTGCAGCACATCGCGACCGTCGTGGGAGGTGCACTCGAAACGTTCCCGTCGCGCCCCCCGTCCCTGGTGCGCGGCGCGGCCGTCTATCAGGAGCAGTGCGCGCAGTGTCACGGTCCGACGGGCCGGGGGGACGGGCCGAAAGCGAAGCGCCTGCAGGGTCCCCCGCCCGCGAGCCTCGCCGACCGAGAGGCGATGAGCACGGTCTCGCCGCTGGACGTGTATCGCAAGCTCATGCTCGGCGTGGCCGGCACGGCCATGCCGCAGTTCGAGGAGACGCTCTCCCCGGAGGACCGCTGGGCCGTGGCCACGTACGTGGCGACGCTGCGCGCCAACGAGGGCCCGGTGCGCGAGGGCGAGGGGCGATATGCGACCACGTGCGCGTCGTGTCACGGCGCCACGGGCGGCGGCGACGGTCCGCTCGCCGCCACGCTCTCGGTGCGGCCGCCCGCGCTGCGGGACCTCGCCGTCCAGGGCCGATTCACCGACCGCGAGCTCGAGCAGCTGATTCTGCAGGGTCGGCCGGGGACCGCGATGCCCGGCTTCGCGCGCACGCTCGATCCCGGGGACGCGGCCAGGATCGTGGCGTTTCTGCGCGTGCTGCCCACGGCCGAGCGCCAGAAGTATCAGGCGTCCCCGGCGGCGGCGACGTTCTCCGTGGTGCGGCGCCAACTCGACTCGGGCGTCGCGCTCAGGTCAGACAAGATCGCGTTCGACGCCTACCTGACCTTCGAGCAGGTGGAGACGGACGTGCGGGTGAAGAACCCGGCCCTCGCGAGCGACCTTGAGCAGGCGTTCACGCTGTTGCGCGCACGGGCGGCGGCGGGCGCCGGCCCGGACGAGCTCGCGGCGATCCACGCCCGGCTGCTCGCCGACCTGGAGCGCGCCGAGCGGCTGGTGGCCGACCGGAGCTCGAGCGCCAGCTTGTTCGTGCAGTCGTTCGTGCTGCTGCTGCGGGAGGGCTTCGAGGCGATTCTGATCGTGGCCGCGCTGATGGCGTTTCTCTCGAAGGCCGGCGCGCTCGAGCGCCGGCGACACGTGGCGCGGGGCGCCTGGGCGGCGGTCGCCGCGAGCGCCGCCACCGCGGTGATGATCGAGCTGCTGTTCGAGATCACGCCGGGGCAGCGGGAAGCCCTCGAGGGCGGGACGATGCTCCTCGCCACCGCCGTGCTCTTCTACGTCAGCTATTGGCTGCTCTCGAAGATCGAGGTCGCCAAGTGGAACGCCTTCGTGAAAGGCCGGATGGAGGACGCGCTGTCGACCGGCTCGGGGTTCGCGCTCTCATCGGTTGCCTTCCTCGCCGTCTATCGGGAGGGCTTCGAGACCATCCTCTTCTATCAGGCCCTGCTCTCCTCGGCGGGATCGAGCAGCGCCGCCGGAGTCGTGGGAGTGATCGCGGGGATCGCGGCCGGCGCACTGGCGCTCGTGATCGTTTACGTGGCGGTTGACCGCTTCGGCATGAAGGTGCCGCTCAAGCCGTTTTTCGCCGTGACGAGCGCGATGCTCTACTACATGGCGTTCGTGTTCGCCGGCAAGGGCATCGCGGACCTGCAGGAGTCGGGACTGGTGCGGGTGAGCGTGGTCCGGTGGGCGCCCCGCATTCCCGTGCTCGGCATCTATCCCACGGTGCAATCGCTGGCGCTCCAGCTGCTGCTCATCGTCCTGCTGCTGGTGGCCGTGGTGTGGTTACAGCGTGACCGCTCCACGGGGACGGGCGCGGACCGCCGGCGACCGTCGTTCCCGTAGCCCCCCCGCGCTACGGCGTCGCTTGAGCCTGCGGCTGTGGCTTGAGCGCGGGAGGCACCGCCACCGTCGCCGGCTCGGGCGCGCGCAGCCGCTGCATCAGCCACACCCCCGCCAGGACGAGCAGCACGCTCGTGACCTGCGCCAGCGTGAAGGGTCCGAGCAGGCGATCGTCCTTGGCGCGGACCGTCTCGACCAGGAAGCGCTCCGCCCCTGCCAGGACGAGATACACCCCGAACCGCCAGCCCGTGCCGTGTCGGTGGTCCCGCAACCGCCACAACCAGGCGAACGCGAGCAGCATCAGGGCCGTCTCGTAGATCTGCGTGGGGTGCACGGCCACCACCTGCATGGGGTCGGCGCCGGGAGGGAAGCGCACGTGCATGTTGCTCAACTCGGCGACCGTGGTGGGGGGAAGGCCGCGCGGGAACTTCATCGCCCAGGGCAGGGTGGACGGGATCCCGTAGTCGTCGTTGACCAGAAAGCACCCGACCCGTCCCAGCGCGTAACCGAGGGCGAGGGGCGCGGCGGTGAGCTCCATCGTCCAGCGGGCGGGCACGCGCTTCCACCACCCGGTCGCCAGTACCGCCGCCACGCCGCCGAGAAAGCCCCCGTACCAGACGAACCCGCCGCGCCGCAGCAGGGCTTCCCATTCACCCGTCAGCAGCACGTACCAGATCTTCGCTCCCACGATGCCGCCGACCACGGCGGCGAACACGATGTCGGCCGCGTACTCCTCGGCCATGCCGCGGCGCCGCAGGTCGACCTGGATCGCCCACCCCGCCATGAGGAACGCGGCCATCATCATCAGCCCGTAGCCGGTGACCTGGAGCGGGCCCAGATGGATGAACAGGATGTCGATCCGGGGCAGCGGGATCGTGAAACCGAAGGGATAGATCGTCATGAGCGGGCTGCGCCGTGGGTGGTGGGTGCCGGCTCCAGGCCGGGCAGTGGCAGGTCCGCCCGGGCGTCCAGGGTCCAGTCGCTGCGCTCGCCCAGGCCGAGGCGGTACCAGCCGGCACGGGCGATCATGGCGGCGTTATCGGCGTTCAAGCGCGGGCTCGCGACCGCCACGCGGGCGAGGCCGCCGTCCGAGAGCCGCCGGGCGGCGAGGCCGGCGAGCGCCCGGCTGCACGCCACGCCGCCGCCCAGCACGGCGATGCGATGGCCCGTGGCGCGGACCGCCCGCTCGAGCTTCGTGACCAGCACGTCGAGCACCGCGTCCTGGAAGGCACGGGCGAGATGGGGACGGTCGCGTTCGAGATCGTCGCTGGCGCGCACGGCCCGCAACACCGCGGTCTTGAGACCGGAGAAGGAGAACTCGAATCCCTCGTCCCGCATCGGACGCGGAAACGAGAAGCGCGTAGGATCACCCTGAGCCGCGAGCCGCTCGATCGCCGGGCCGCCCGGATACGAGAGGCCGAGGAGCGTCGCGACCTTGTCGAACGCCTCGCCGGCCGCATCGTCGCGGGTTGCGCCCAGCAGGCGGTAGCGCCCCCAGGCGGGGACGTCGAGCAGCAGGGTGTGACCTCCCGACACGAGCAGCGCGACGAACGGCGGTGCCAAGTCCGGGTCCTCCACGAGCGGGGCGAAGAGGTGTCCTTCCATGTGATGCACGCCGATCAGCTCGCGGTCGCCGGCGTAGGCCAGCGCCTTGGCGAATACCACGCCGACCAGGAGCGCCCCCACGAGCCCCGGTCCCTGAGTCACGGCGACGGCGTCCACGGCGCTCCAGCCGATGCCGGCCTCGGCGAGGGCGCGGTCCACCACGGCCGGCAGCGCCGACAGATGGGCCCGGCTCGCGAGCTCCGGGACCACGCCCCCGAACACCCGGTGCACGTCCTGCGACAGGATCACGAGCCCGGCCAGCTCGGGACGGCGGCGCTCGCCCACCAGCACGGCGGCCGAGGTCTCGTCGCACGACGTCTCGATCCCGAGGACGACATCAGCCACGGCCGGTCTTGCGTCTGAGGGAGACGGAGTCGGGCACGGCGTGCGCGACGATGCCGGGGGGCGCGCTCACCGTGAGGCGGGCGTAGGCGCCCGGGCCCGTCTTGCCCACGAGGTGCGCCACCACCCGCACGCTGTCGCGGGTCAGCGTGTTCACCCTCGATTCGGGGCCCCGCACCGTGACGCCCACGCGCTCGACCGAGAGCAGGAACCCCGCGAAGCCCGAGGCCGCGGTGGTGATCGGGACCCCGGAGAGCGAGCGCTCGATGATGGCCGCGACCTCGCCGGCCATGCGCACCTCCTTGGGGGCGATGCGCACGATGCCGAGCGGGGCCGTATCGAGCGGGACCGTGCGGACGAAGGGGCCGTTCACACTGGAGATGACCGTCGGTAGCGTGGTCACCGAGTCGATCGGGGCGACGCTCTTCGCCGGGCCGATGATGCGGGCCATGCTCGGCGTGATCGACAGCCCGCGCATCACGTACCCCGATTCGGCCTCGACCCGTACCCGCGGCACGATGCGGACGTCCTTGTGCACGACCGAATCCAGCACGACCTCGATGTCGCGCGGCCGGATGTCGGCGACCTGCACGTCGCTGCCCTTGGGCAGCTCGATATCCGTCGGCTGCAGCTGCACGTGCCACGCCGACGCGGAGAAGGTGTCGGGAATGACCTTCCGGATCACGCGCGGGAAGGAGCGGAGCTTCAGGATCTCGCTGCCTTTGCCCGTGATGACGACCGCCACGCCGGCGGGTTGCTGTCGCACGCTGCGCCCGGGTGGGACCACGATGGCGAGCCGCATGGCGAAGCTCTGTGCCAGGGGCTGCTGCGCCGCGACCGCCACGTACAGCATGACGGCGAAGAAGCCGGCCGCCAGCTTGATCGGCCAGTTGCGCACGAGCAATTGCGCGAGGCTAGCGCGGACGCTCATCTCTCATCTCTCATCTCTCATCTTTCATCCAGGAGCCGTCGGACCAGCGTTTCGTTGACCGGGCCGTCCCACTCGGAGGCCCCGATCACTTTCTTGATGATCACGCCGTCGGGGCTGATCAGCCAGCTCTCGGGCACGCCCGTGGCCTGGTACGTCCGCTTCATCGCCCCGGATTGGTCGTGCAGGATGTCGAAGGTGAGTCCCAGGTCGCGGGCGAACGCGGCGACCACCGAGTCGCCGTCCTCGTCGATGCTCACCGCCACCACGGTGAAACCGCTGCCCCCGAGCTTGCGGGACAGCCGCTCGAGCGACGGCATCTCGACACGGCACGGCTCACACCACGTCGCCCAGAGATTCAGGAGCACCACCCGGCCGCGATAGTCCGCGAGCGTCGTGGCGCGTCCGGTGGCCAGGTTTCTGGCGTGGAAGTCCGGGGCGCGCGATCCCACCCCCAGCAGGTCGATCTGGGGACGGATCTTCACCGCCAGGGCGGTCCCGAACACGACCGCCATGACGACGCCGACCGCCAACGACCAGCGCCGGGCGTCGCTCATACCGTCACCAGGCAGCGGCGCTTCAGGTCCAGTACCTCACGCGCCGGGTCGGGGCTCGCGAAGATCGCGTTCCCCACGACGAACGTGTCGGCGCCCGCCGCGTGCGCGGCCGCGATGGTCTGCGCGGTGATGCCGCCGTCCACCTCGAGGAACGCCCGCGAGCTGCGCGACGTGAGCAGCTCGCGCGCGCGGCGGATCTTGTCGTCGGACGAGGCGAGATAGGACTGGCCCCCGAACCCCGGGTTCACGGTCATCACGAGCAGCAGATCCAGGTCGGCGATCACCTCTTCGGCGAGCGAGAGCGGCGAGCCGGGGTTGAGCGCCAGCCCGGCGAGCATGCCGCGGCTCCGCGCCGCCGCCAGCTGACGCTGCACATGCAGCGTCGCCTCAGGGTGAAAGGTGAACACCGACGCACCCGCCGCCGCGAAGGCCTCGAGGTAGCGCTCCGGCTCGAGCACCATGAGATGTACGTCGATGGGCTTGTCCGTGAGCCGGCGCAGCGCTTCGATCATGTTGGCACCGAACGTCAGATTCGGCACGAACCGTCCGTCCATCACGTCGACGTGCAGCCAATCGGCGCCCGCCGCGAGCACCTGGCCCACCTGCTCCGCGAGGCGCGTGAGGTCGGCCGACAAGAGACTGGGCGCGATACGGATGCCGTTCATCCTGGTGATCATCAATCAGGGGCTCCGGGCCACGACCACGTCCACCACCGTACCGGGGGCGGCCAGCGTCCCCGCCGCCGGCCGTTGCGCGATCACCGTGCCCGGCGTGCCTTCGCCCGAGCGACGCCGCGTCACCGTCCCCAGCGCGAGGCCCTCCTGCTCCAGGCGGGTGCGCGCGTCCGCCTGCGACAGGCCGAGCAGGGGCGGCACCGAGATGGTGGGGGCGCCCCGGCTCACAACTACCGTCACGGGCGCCCCGGGAGCCAGCAGCGTCGTGGGGGCGGGGCGGGTGAGCATCGTCACCCCGGGAGCGGCCGCCGCCTGCACCGACTCCACCTGCGCTACCGTGAGCCCGGCCGCGACGATCAGCTGCTGTGCCAGCGGTCCGTCCAGGCCGGTCACCTGCGGTACCGGAATCTTGGAGGGCCCATCGCTCGACACCAGGGTCACCCGCAACCCCGCCGGCGCGCTCACGCCGGGGGGCGGGTCCTGCCAGATGATGCTGCCCTGAGGAGCGCTGGGGTGCGACTCCGAGCCGCCGTCTTGCACCTGCAGGCCCGCCTTGCGGAGCACAGCCGACGCCTCTGGCAACGACAGCCCCAGCACCCGTGGGACCACGTCGTGGCCGTGCAGAATCGGGGCGGGGAAGAGAACGAGGTACGCCGTGAGATACCCTGCCACGATCGCGCCGGCGAGGGCGAGCCCCCAGCGCCGCGCCCCCGACAGCTCGACGAGCGCGGGCAGCTTCCATTCCTGTAGCGGCGGCACGTGGCGGCGGAGCTGCATCAGCGCGTCCGCGCGAGGCGCGCCGCGTACGCACCGTCCATTCCGTCGCGCTGCGGCAGGGACTGCAGGTCGCCGTCCGGCGTGAGCAGGGAAGCCGGCACGGCCGCCGGCACGGGGACGCGCGCGAAGTCGGTGTGGGACGCCAGAAACTGGCTCACGATGTCGCCGTTCTCCTCCGGCTCGAGCGAGCAGGTACTGTAGACGAGCAATCCCCCGGGACCGACGAGCGTTGCGGCCGCCTCCAGCAGCGCCTGCTGCTGCCGGGCGGCGCGCACGATCGTGCGCGGTGTGACCCGCCAGCGGGCGTCCGGATGCCGGGCCATGGTACCGGTCGCGGAGCAGGGGGCGTCCACCATCACGGCTGGCACGGTTCCCCGCGCGAACGGGGCCGAGAGAAGATCGGCGACCGTCACCCGAATCGCCACTCCCGCACGCCGCGTCGTCTCGAGCAGGCGGCGGATGCGCTCGGGCCGGGCGTCCCCCGCCACGACGCGCGCGCCGGCCCGTTCGAGCATCACGGCTTTCCCGCCCGGCGCGGCGCAGGCGTCATACACGAGCATCCCCGGGGGAATGCCGGCGTAGCGGCTCACGAGGGCGTGGGCGGGGTCCTGCACGATAAAGGCGCCTTCCTGATATCCCGGCAACCGTGCGGGGCTCGGGACTCGGGCTTCGGGGCTCGGGATCACGCGCAGGCCCGCTCCGCATGGCGCCTCTGTTACACCGAAGCCCGCGTCCCGGAGCCGCGAGGCGAGGTCTGAGATGCTCCAGCGGACAGGTTGCAGCGTGAGGGGCGGCTTGGTGTCGTTCCACGTGATGAGGCGGTGCGTCTCCTCGGGCCCAAACTGGCAACACCACCGCTCGAAGAGCCAGCTGGGGTGGGTAGGGCCGGGATCCCGAACCCCGAACCCCGAGCCCCGTAGCAGTTTCCGCAGCGCCTGATTCACGTAGCGCGCCGCCTTCTCGCCGACGGCCTCGCGCGCCAGCTCGACGCTGGTGGCGACCGCCGCGTACGGCGGCACCCGGGCCAACGCGGCCAGCTGGTAGGCACCGAGGCGCAGGACGTCGTGCAGGCGGGGGTCGGCGCCGCGCAGGCCCAGCCGGCGGTCAAGGTCCGCCTGGCGTCGCAGCACGCCGGCGGCGAGCTCGTAGGCGAGCCGGCGGTCGCGCCCCCCGAGCGTGGGGAGCACCCGGTCGCGCGCCGCCTGGAAGGTGCCGCCGGAGCGCACGGCCTGGAGGATGTGCAGCGCCGCGCGCCGGGCGGCGGTGGCGTCGCTAATCCAGCATCCCTTCGAGCGGCGATGACGGCACGGCGACCTCATGCTTCGGCATGCGGCCCGCGAGGTAGGCGGTGCGCCCGGCCTCGACCGCCAGCCGCATCGCGTGGGCCATGCCCACGGGGTCTCGCGCCGCCGCCAGCGCGGTGTTCATGAGGATGCCGTCCACCCCCTGCTCCATCGTCACGCACGCATCCGAGGCGGTCCCGACGCCGGCGTCCACCACGACGGGAACGCTGAGCCGCCGCTTGATGGTCCGGATGCCGTACGGGTTCAGTAGCCCGAGCCCGCTGCCGATCGGCGACGCCAGCGGCATCACGGCGGCGCAGCCCGCGTCTTCGAGGCGCAGCGCGGTCACGAGATCCTCGTTGCTGTAGGCCAGGACCTTGAAGCCGTCCTTGACGAGGGTGCGCGCCGCGTCCAACAGGCCCTGGACGTCGGGGAGGAGGGTCTCCTGGTCGCCGATTACCTCGAGCTTGACGAACTCGTTGAACCCGGCTTCGCGCGCCAGGCGGGCGTAGCGCACGGCGTCGTCGGCGGTGAAACAGCCCGCGGTGTTCGCGAGCAGGAAGAACCGGCTGGGATCGAGGTGATGCAGGATCCCCGTCTCCTTCGAGCGATCGAGGTCCACGCGACGCACCGCCACGGTCACGACTTCCGCGCCCGACGCCTCGATGGCGCGAGCCATTATTTCATTGTCGCGATACTTGCCCGTGCCCACCATGAGGCGCGAGTGGAACGTGCGGCCGCCCACGACGAACGGTGTGTCCCGGATGGTGTCTACGGCTGCGGTCATGTCAGCCCCCTCCTACGAAATGCACCAGCTCGATCGCGTCGCCCGGGGCTACCGTGACGTCCCCCAGCCTGGGGCGTCGCACGATCGCGCGGTTGTGCTCGACCACCACGACGCGCGGGTCGAGCTCGAGCGAGCGGAGCAGCTCGAGCAGCGTGGCGCCGCGCGCCACCCTGCGCTGCTCCCCGTTCACCATGACGTCGATCGAATCGGTCACGACTGCCACTCCTCGAGCATCTGCCGCGCCGCGTCGGCGGGATCGGCGGCGTCCCACAGCGCCCGGATCGCCGCGACGCCGTAGGCCCCGGCCCGCCGCACCTCGCCGACCCGCGCGGGCGTCACCCCACCTATGGCGATCACGGGAAGGCCCAGCGCCACGATCACGCCCAGCCGCTCGAGTCCCAGCGGCTCGCGGTCGGGATGTGTGGCGGTGCGGTACAGCGGCCCTACCAAAAGATAGTCGGCTCCGCCGGTGCGCGCGGCTGCCGCCTCGCCCAAGTCGTGCACCGACTTGCCGATCCACCACCGAGGCTCGAGCCGGCGGGCGTCCTCGGGGTCGAGACTCCCGGCCCCGAGCTGCACCCCTGCCGCGCCGACGGCGAGCGCCACGTCGAGCCGGTCGTTGACGAACAGGCGGGCGGGCGGACAGGCGGACAGGCGGGCAGCGAGATCGTAGTGCTCCAGGCCGGATAGCGCGCGGCCGCGCGCGTGGAACGCGAGCCGCTCGCCGCCTCCCGTCGCGAGCGCGCGGGCGCTATCGACCAGGTCGGGCCTGCGGGCGATACGCTCGTCGGTGATGGCGTGCAGCCGCGGGAGGGCCCCCCTCGCCCCCCTCCCGGCCTGCGTCACGTGAACCGCTGGCCCCCCCCCGGCCGCACCCCGCGCCCGCGCACCCAGTCGGGAGCGGTCATGCGCGGCCTTCCAGCGGGCTGGACTTCTTCCACGCGCACGGCCCCACTCCCCGCCGTAATCAATAGTCCGTCATCCGTCGTCCGTATCGTCCCGGGCTCGCCCGCTCCCTCCCCCTCGGCTGCGCGAGCGCCGAACAGCTTGACCTCCCGACCCTCGAGCTCGGTCCACGCACCGGGCTTGGGGTCGAGCGCGCGGATCAGCCGGGTCACGCGCTCGGCGGACTCGGCCCACGGGATCCGCGCGATTTCACGAGTGAGCTTGGGCGCGTAAGTCGCGCGGGCGTGATCCTGGGGCCGCGGTTTGACGCCGTCGGTCTCGAGCAACGCCAGGGCCTCGACCAGCGCCTGCGCGCCCATCTCCGACAGATGCTCGGACAGCTCGCCGCCCGTGACCTCCGGGTCGATGTGGTGCGGGATCTGATGGAGGATGGGGCCCGAGTCGAGCCCGGCGTCCATCAGCATGATGGTGACGCCGGTCTTTGCGAGGCCGTTCAGGATGGCCCATTCGACGGGAGCCGCGCCGCGCAGCTCGGGGAGGAGCGACGGATGCACGTTGATCATGCCGCGGCGCGGCAGCGCGAGCAGGTCGGGCTTGAGGATGTGCCCGTAGGCGACCACCACACCCACGTCGGGGGCCAGCGCGCGGATGCCTGCGACGGAATCGGCGTCGGAGGGCCGCGCCGGCTGGAGCACGGGTATGCCCTCCGCCTCGGCGGCCAGCTTCACCGGCGACGGGACGGCGGTCGAGCGCGAGCGTCCCTGCGGCTTGTCGGGCTGCGTGATCACCGCGACGACGTCGAAGCCCTCGCCCAGCAGCGCCTCGAGCGGCGGGACCGCGAACTCGGGCGTTCCGAAAAAGACGACGCGCACTAGAGCTCGCCCGCCGGCTCCGGCGTGACCTCCTTCAGGTACCCCGACTGTCCCTTGCGGGCCTTCTTCCATTTGGCCAACAGCAGGCCGCGCTTCACCGCGCTGAGATGGTCGAGGAACAGCACGCCATCGAGGTGATCGATCTCGTGCTGCACGGCCCGCGCCTTGAACCCCGACAGCTCGGTGCGGTAGGGCCGGCCGTCCTTGTCCAGGGCTTCCAGGGTCACGCGGAGGGCGCGCTCGACGTCGCCGTAGATATCGGGGATCGAGAGACACCCTTCTTCGGCCGTCTCGTGCTCGTCCGATGCGGTGACGATCCGCGGATTGACGAGCACCAGGGGGGGCGGATCCTCTTCGCCCACGTCCACGACCGCGACACGGCGTGCGACCCCGACCTGATTGGCGGCGAGGCCCACGCCCTTGGCTGCCCGCATGGTGTCGAACAGGTCGTCCACCAGCTCGCGGATCGCGGCGTCGACGGTGGCGACCGGCGCCGCGCGCTGCCGCAGCACCGGCGACCCGAGCAGGTGGAGCTGGCGGACCGTCACTGGGGCTTGGAGGAGGGGGCTTCGATCGACCGGTTGAGGATGTTCGCGATGTTGGCGCGCATCACGACGACCCGCGACTCGCCGCTCTTCACGGTGACCTCGTCGTCCTTCAGGTGCACGACATCGCCGATGATACCGCCCGAGGTCACGATCTTGTCGCCGCGCTGCAGCGACGCGAGCAGCTGGCGGTGGCGCTCCTGCTGCTTGCGCTGGGGGCGGATCAACATGACGTAGAAGATCGCGATGAGCGCGGCGATTTGAACCAGGAAGATGGTGAGCCCGCCCGAGGCGTTCTGGCCCGAGGGGGCGAAGAGCAGCGCGAGCATTGGAAGCACGGTCATGCGGATCCCGATCGCAGGTAGCGGCGGCGCCAGGCCTCGGCCCACGGGCCGAAGGCGTTCCGCCGGATCGCGGCCCGCATGTCCTGCGCGAGCCGGATCAGGGAGCGGACGTTGTGCAGCGACAAGAGTCTCAGGCCCAGTAGCTCTTCCGCCATGAACAGATGGCGCAGATATCCCCGCGAGAACGTGGTGCACGTCTCGCAGTCGCACGACTCGTCGAGCGGCCGCGGGTCCTCGCGGTGCTCGGCGTTGCGAATGTTGACCGGGCCGTCGGGCGTGAAGGCCGAGCCGTTCCGCCCATTGCGCGTCGGCGCCACGCAGTCGAACAGGTCCACCCCGCGCTCCACCGCCGCCACCAAGTCCTCCGGAAACCCCACGCCCATAAGATAACGCGGCAGGGCGGGGAGCTTCGGCTCGAGCCGCTCGAGCATGTCGTACATCACCGCCTTGGGCTCCCCGACGGAGAGGCCGCCGATGGCGAGGCCGGTCCAGTCGCTCATGTCGAGGATGCGGCGGAGACCTTCCTCGCGGAGCGCTAGGTGAGTGCCTCCTTGGAGGATGGGCCACAACGTCTGGTTGCACGACGCTACGACGCTACGTTGTACGTCCTCGACCGGCGGGTCCGTACGACGTAGCGACGTCGCGTCGTACGACGTCCTTAGCTCCTCGTGCCGTTTCCCGCACCGCTCCAACCATCTCAGCGTTCGCTCGAGGGCATCCCTGGCCACGCCCTCGTCCGCGCCCCCGGGCACCACATGGTCGAAAGCCATCGCGATGTCGGCGCCCAGGGTCCACTGGATCTCCGTGGCGCGCTCGGGCGTGAGCCTGCGGCGGCCGCCGTCCACGTGGCTCTGGAACTCGACGCCGTCCTCGTCTACGCGCCGGAAGCCCTCGAGTGAGAACACCTGGAAGCCGCCCGAGTCCGTGAGCAGCGGCCGATTCCACCCCATGAAGCGGTGCAGCGCGCCGAGCCTTGCCACCACCTGCTCGCCGGGGCGCACGTGCAGGTGATAGGTGTTCGCGAGCACGAGCGTCGCGCCCGCGCTGCGGAGGTCGTTGGGCGACAGGGCGCGCACCGTCCCCTGGGTCCCGACGGGCATGAACACCGGCGTCTCGACCGTGCCGTGGGGCAGGGCGAGGGTACCGGTGCGGGCGGGGCCGGACGTCGCGTCGATCGTGAAGTCGAACATCGATGCTAATTCGGAATGCGGAATTCGGAATGCGGAATGGACGATCGTGCTTCGATTCCGCATTCCACATTCCACATTCCGTATTCAAACGATCGCCATCGCATCGCCATAGCTGTAGAACCGATACCCTTGCTCAATGGCTTCCCTGTACGCCCGCATCACGTTCTCATAGCCCGCGAACGCGCACACCAGCATGAGCAGCGTCGAGCGCGGCAGGTGGAAGTTCGTGAGCAGCCGGTCCACCGTACGGAACGCGTACGGGGGATGAATGAACAGCCGGGTCTCCCCGGCGCCCGGGCTGATCTGGCCACTCTCGCCGGCGAGCGTCTCGAGCGTGCGCACGACGGTCGTCCCGACCGCCCAGACCCGACCTCCTGCTTGCCGTCGCTCATTGATGATGCCGGCCGCCTGGTCGCTCACCCGATACGGCTCGGCGTGCATCGCATGGTGCGCCAGGTCTTCCGTCTCGACCGGCTTGAAGGTACCGGGGCCGACGTGCAGATCCAGCTCGGCGAGCGCGACGCCTTTGTCGCGCAGCCGGTCCAGCCGGTCGCGCGTGAAATGCAGCCCGGCCGTGGGGGCGGCGACGCTGCCGTCGTGCGCCGCGTACACGGTCTGGTAGCGCTCGCGGTCGTCGGAAGTCGGCGCCCGGCGGATGTAGGGCGGCAGCGGTACCTCGCCGTACTTGGCGAGGGTGGCCGGCGCGTCGAGCGGGCCCAGAAACCTTACGCGTCGCAGGCCGCCGCCCAACATCTCGACGACCTCGACCGCACTGTCGTCGCCGAACCGCACCGTGCGGCCCGGTTTGAGCTTTCCTCCCGGATGTCCCATCGCGAGCCAGGTGCCGTCGGGAAGCTCCCGGACGAGGAGGAATTCCGCCTTGCCGCCGGGGCCACGCATGCCGCTTCCTGCATCCCGCATCCCGCGTAGTCGGGCCGCAATCACGCGCGACACGTTCAGGACGAGGATGTCCCCCGGCGCCACGAGATCGACGACGTCGCCGAACCGCCCGTGGCGGATCGCCCCGGTCGCCCGGTCCAGGATGAGGAGGCGGCTCGCGCCCCGGTCCGGGAGCGGGTGTTGGGCGATGAGGGAGGGGGGGAGCGAGTAGTCGAAGTCGGAGGCGCGGTACATGAAGCCTAGTGCGGAATGCGGAGTGCGGAGTGCGGAGTGGAAGGGCGGGCCACCGAGCGAAGCGCGCTCATCAATTCCGCACTCCGCATTCCCCACTCCGCACTAGCTTTCGAACATCGTCGGCTGTTCCGCGCTCCGTGGGGGCGTAAAGCCGAAATGCTTGTACGCGCCCGCCGTGGCGCAGCGGCCGCGCGGCGTGCGGGCCAGGAACCCCTGCTGCATCAGGAACGGCTCGTACACTTCCTCCAGCGTGCCGGCATCCTCGCCCACGGCGGCGGCGATGGTGGTGAGTCCCACCGGGCCGCCGTCGAACTGCTCGATGATGGTCTTGAGGATCCGCCCGTCCATGTCGTCGAGGCCGAACTCGTCCACGTCCAATCGTAGCAACGCCTCGCCCGCCACCGGCGCCGTGATCTTGCCGCCGGCCCGCACCTGGGCATAGTCGCGGACCCGCTTCAGGAGCCGGTTCGCCACGCGCGGCGTGCCGCGACTGCGGCGCGCGATCTCGGCGATGCCGGCCGCATCCGCGGGGACGCCGAGGATTCCGGCCGAGCGACTGATGATCTGCGCTAGGTCGTCCGGCGGATAGTACGCGAGCCGCTCTACCAGCCCGAAGCGCGCGCGCATCGGCGGCGTGAGCAGGCCGAAGCGGGTCGTCGCGCCGATCAGCGTGAAGCGCTCGAGCGCCATGGGAATGGTCTGCGCGTGGGGCCCGTCGGCGATGCGGACGTCGACCCGGTAATCCTCCATGGCGGGATAGAGGAATTCCTCGAGCGCCGGGCGCAGGCGGTGCACCTCGTCGATGAACAGGATGTCGTTCGCCTGGAGCGACGTGAGCAGGCCGACCAGGTCTCCGGGCCGCTCCAGCACCGGGCCCGAGGTCGTGCGCACGTTGACCCCCAACTCTTTCGCCATCAGCAGGGCCAGCGTCGTCTTGCCGAGGCCCGGGGGCCCGAAGAACAGGGTGTGGTCGAGGGGCTCGCGCCGCTGCTTCGCGGCGTCGATCGCGATCTGGAGCGACTCCTTGACCTTCGCCTGGCCGACGAACTCATCGAGCCCCGATGGTCGGAGGGCGGCGTCGGTGAGCCGCTCGTCGGGGAGCGCGTCGGGCGTGGTGACCTGCGTCCGCGACCGGGTGGTCACGCCGCTTTGGTCCCCAGTGGCCGCGCCCGCCACCGCACCGGCCGCGCATCGGCTTCGAGCGCGTGCCTGATGTGGCAGGCGACGCACGCGTCGGTAGCGCGCGTCGCGCCGTCGGGCACGAGCAGCCGGTTGGTCGAGCCGCAGCGGGTGCAGATCCACTCAGCGGTGGTGGCCATGGTCATCCCTTCGTGAGCAGGTGCAGGGCGCGCCGCACCAGTGTCTCCGTGTCCACGCCCCCCCCGCCGTCCGCCGCGAACGCCTGCCGCAGCGCGCGGTCGGCCTCGACGGTCGCATAGCCGAGCCGCTCGAGCGCGTGTAGCGCCGCCTCCGCCACGCCGCCGCCCGGGGCTCCCGCGCCCGCCGCTTCCTCAAACTCGCCGAGCTTGTCGGCCAGTTCAAGCGCCAACCGCTCGGCCGTCTTCTTCCCGATCCCGTTCACCGACGCGAGCAGTGCGATGTTCCGCTCCTTCACCGCCCGCGCCCCGCGCTCCACCCCGAGCGCGGACATCAACGCGATCGCGATCTTCGGCCCTACGCCGCTCACGCCGATGAGCCGCTGGAAGAAGCGGCGACCGGCGTCGTCCTGAAACCCGTACAGTGACCAGCCGTCCTCGCGCACCACCAGCTCGGTGGCGAGGGTGACCGTCTCGCCCACCGCGGGCAGGCGCTCCATCACGCCCAGCGGGACGACGATCTCGTAGCCGACGCCGCCCGCGGTGTGGATCATCACCCGATCCGCCTGCTTGGCGGCGAGACGACCGGCGACCTGGGCGATCACGTGCGCAGGATGTACGTGAGCGCCACGGCCACGCCGTCGGCCGCGTCGGCGGGCTTGGGCGCTTCGCTGAGCCGCAGCAGACGGGCCACCACGCGGCCGATCTGCGCTTTGGGGGCGCCGCCCGCACCGACCACGGTCTTCTTGATGGTCGCCGGGGCGTACTCGGCGATAGCCAGCCCCGCCTGCTCGGCGGCCAGCAGCACGACCCCGCGCGCATGGCCCAGTACGAGCGTCGTGTGGACGTTCCGATGATAGAAGGCGTTCTCCAGCGCGAGCGCGTTCGGGTGGTGCCGTGTGATGAGATCGGTGACTCGGGCGTGCAGCTCGTGGAGGCGTCGGGGCAGGGGGCTCCGGCCGCTGAGCCGGATCACACCGCACTCCACCAGCCGGCCCATCCCCGAGCCGTTCCGGGTCTCGATCACGCCGTAGCCGGTGACCGAGGTGCCCGGGTCGACGCCCAGGACCTTCACGTCACGCCGTCGCCGCCGCCAGCGCCTCGGCGTCGATGTCGAAGTTGGACGACACCTTGGCCACGTCGTCCATCTCTTCGAGCGCCTCGATCAGCGCGAGCAGCTGCTTCGCGTCCCTGCCGTCCACTTTCACGGTGCTCTTGGGGAGCATCGCGATCTCGGCGGCCTGCACCGCGATGCGCTTGCCCTTCAGCTGCTCGCTGATCAGGTGCAGCCGGCCCGCGGGCCCGGTGATGAGGAACGCATCGCCCTCGCGCACCATGTCTTCCGCGCCGGCATCGAGCGCCGCCTCCATCACGGTGTCTTCGTCGGCGCGCGTGGCATCCACGGTGATCTGGGCCTTGCGGTCGAACATCCACGCCACCGAGTTCGCGGCCCCGAGGTTGCCGCCGTAGCGCTGGAATACGTGGCGGATTTCCGCGACGGTACGATTGGCGTTGTCCGTGGTCGCCTCGATGAGCAGCGCGGCTCCGCCGGGACCGTACGCCTCGTACGTGACCTCTTCGTACGTCACGCCCTCGAGCTCGCCGGTCCCCTTCTTGACGGCGCGCTCGATGTTGTCGAGCGGCATGTTCTCCGCCTTGGCCGCGTCGATGGCGGTGCGGAGCCGGGCATTGCCCGCGGGATCGCCGCCGCCCTGCTTGGCGGCGATCGTGATCTCGCGGATCAGCTTGGTGAAGAGCGCTCCCCGCCGCGCGTCGGTGACCGCCTTCTTCCGCTTGATCTGTTTCCATTTACTGTGGCCGGCCATGGCTCCTAACCTACAACGCTCACCGATCCGGGTCGAGCATGTCCTCGAACCGCATCCAGCGCCGGTAGAAGTACAGGTCCACGAAGCCGGTCGGGCCGTTGCGGTTCTTGAGCACGATCAATTCCGTGGCGCCGTCTACCCCGTAGCCCGGATTGTACATCTCTTCGCGGTACAGCCCGAGCACCAGATCCGCGTGCTGCTTGATCGCCCCCAGGTGGCCGAAGTCGTCGAGCGCGGGCCTCGCGTTCGGACGCTTGGCGTCGAACCGGGGCAGCTGCGACACCACGACGAGCGCCACCTGGCGCTCGAGCGCCAGTGCCTTGAGCCGCTGCAGCACCAGCGCCAGGTCCTCGTCCTGCGTCGAGCGGGTCACGCCCGCGGGCGACGGCACGAGCTGCAGGTAGTCCACGATCACGAGGCCCAGCGCTGACAGCGGCTCGAGCCGCCGGGCGACGGACTCGAAGTCCGGCGCCGCGAGGGGCAGACTGGCGAGCGGAAGGTCGCGCAGCCGCACCGCCGCCCCGCCGATGCCGGCGCGCGCCTCGTCATTGAGCTTGGCGCCGCGCAGCTCGTCGACGGCGACCCGCCCCTCGATCGCGAGCGCGCGCTCCATGAGGCGCTCTTCGTCCATCTCGCCCGAGAACAAGGCGACGCCGGTGCCGCGCTGCGCCACGCGCAGGGCCAGCCCCAGCGCCAGTGCCGACTTGCCGGAGCCGATGTCGCCTCCCAGCACCACGAGGTCGCGCCGACGCAGGCCGCCCCCCAACAAGCGATCGATGGACGGGAAACCCGTGGGGATGGTGTCGCCCGGTACGTCGCCCGGGCGCTGCTGATCCACCCGTTCGACCAGGGACTCAGGCGAGGGGGCTGGCGACTGGGAGGGACGTTTCGGGAACCGCCGGCTCGTCATGACGGCCTCTCCTGTGCGTCTGTGCGTCTGCGCGTCTGCGCGTCTGCGCGTCTGCGCGTCTAGTCTTATAGATGTATGCGCGCCCCGCGCGCGGCAACGGTCACCGCCTCACCCGCTTCGGGACCGAGCACTTCCCGTGCCGGCGCGACGAGCTGCGAGAGCACGAGGGCGGCGGCGGCCGGCGTGGCGGGCTCGAGATGCTGGCGCGCGGCCGCGAAGGCGCGCTTCAGCGGACCGGGGAGGGCGAGGCCGCCCAGGCGTGCTTCGAGGGCCTGCAGCCGCCGCCGGTGATTCTTGCCCGAAAGTGGCCGCGGCGGGAGCAGGCCCTCCGCCAACCGCACGACCAGCCACAGTGCGAACAGGCCGTCGCGCTTGGGTCCGCGGACGGACTCGGCCACGAGTCCGATGAGGCGCTCCTCAGCCGGCGTGGTGGCGGGGATCACGCGACCAGGCGACTCACTGCCGCTGCCACGTCCGCGGGCATGATGTCCGCGAGGCAGCGGTGATGGCCGAGGGGGCACGCGGCCGTGCCCGTGGCCGAGCAGGGACGACAGCTAAGGTCCCGTTCGAGCACGACGGAAGGGGCCACGTACGGGAAGAACCCGAACCGCGCGACCGTGGGTCCGAACAGGGCGACCACGGGCGTGCCGACGCCCGTGGCCATGTGCATGATGCCCGTGTCTCCCGACACGACCACGCGGGCGCGTTGCAGCAGCGCCCCGGTCTCCTGGAGGGAGAACTCTCCGGCGGCGCTCGCCGCCGCTCCCCCGGCCACGAGCTGCTGCGCCAGGCCGCGGTCTTCGGGCCCGCCGACGATGACCGCCCGGTACCCGGCCGCGCGCAGCCGCTCGCCCAGGGCGGCCCAGTGCGCGATGGGCCAGCGCTTGGTGGCGTGGGCGGCGCCGGGCCCGAGCGCGGCGAGCGGCGCGTCGGTGAGGCCGCGCTCCGCCAGCCACTGCGCCACCCGCGCCGTGGCGCCCGCGCCGAGGTGGAACTCCGGGGGGCCGCCGTCGGGCCGGGTGTCCAGCCGGCGCGCGGCCTCGAAGTAGCGCTCGGCCACCGGCGTGGGGCGGCGGTACGCGTCGAGTTTGGTGGAGATGAGCAGTGTGCGGGCCAGCTTGCGCTTGCGGTACCCCGACCAGCGGCACCCCACGAGCACACGGAGCCCGGCGCTGCGGAGGCTGCCGTGCAGGTCGAGCCCGTGGGTCGGCGCCAGTGCCCGCAGCCGCCGGGCCAGGTGGCGCAGCGGCTCATCCGGCTCGAGCGCCACGACTTCCCCGACGTGCGGGTTGTCGGCGACGAGCGGCGCCATGGCGCGCTTCGTCACGTACACGAGCTTCGCCTCGGGGTGGCGGCGGGCGAGCGCGCGCACGAGCGGCGTGGTGAGCAGGATATCGCCGATGGAGCTGAACCGGACGAGGAGGACGCACAGCACGCTGCGAAATAAGTCCTGCGTTGCCCGGGTTCGCCAGTCGCCATTAGCTTAGGCCTATGGCGCGGCCCAAGACCATTCTGTGGGTGGACGACGAAGTGGAGGGGCTCGCCGCCCACCGTCGCTTTCTCGAGGCCCAGGGGTTCACCATCGCATCGGCGGCGCACGGCGACGACGCCCTCGCGCTGCTGCGGCGCCAGTCCTACAGCATCGTATTGCTCGACGAGCAGATGCCGGGACGGCGCGGGCTCGAGCTGATCGGCGAGATCCGCGCCATCGACGCCGGGATGCCCGTGGTTATGGTCACCCAGAGCGAAGACGAAGGCACGCTGCGCGAAGCGATCGGCGTGGAGGTCGACGATTATCTGGTGAAGCCGGTCCAGCCGCGCCAGATCCTGTCTGTCGTCACGCGCCTGCTCGAGGGCGACCGCATCCGGCAGCAGCGTCTGGCGCGCGACTTCGTCACCCGGTTCCGCGAGCTCGAAGGGCGCCGCGGCGCGACCCTCGCCTGGCGCGAATGGATCGAGCTGGTGGCCGAGCTGGCCCGCTGGGAAGTGCGGCTGGCGGCCGCCAACGAGCCCGGGCTGTCGGAGGCGCTGCGCGCGCTGCAGCGCTCGCTCCGCAAGGACTTCGCCGAGTACGTGGCCCGGCAGTATCCCCGCTGGCTCGCCGCCCCGGAAGGTGACCGGCCGCCGCTCTCGGTCGACGTGGGAGCGGAATTTCTCGTGCCGGTGCTGAAGGGCGAGGGACGCGCGCTGTTCGTCGTGATCGACTGCCTGCGGCTCGACCAGTGGGAGGTGCTGCGCGATCTGGTGACGCCGCTGTTCGACGTCGAGGAGTCGCATTACTACAGCATCCTCCCGACGGCGACGCCGTTCGCACGCAACGCCATTTTCTCGGGAATGTTCCCGATGGAGATCGCCGCACGGCATCCCGCTTGGTGGGGACAGCCGTCCGACGAGGAGAGTCTCAACGCGCACGAGGGTGAGCTCCTGGCCGAGCAGCTGGCGGAGCTCATGGGACGGCCGGTCCCGGTGCGGTACGAGAAGCTGTTCAGCTCGGGCGAAGGCGACCTGGTGCGCCGCCTGCCGGCGCACCTCGCCCAGGACGGTGTCACGGCCCTGGTGTTCAACTTCGTGGACCAGCTCACGCACGGGCGCTCCGAGAGCGCGATCCTGTACGAGGTGGCCCGCGACGAGGCCGCCCTGCGGAGCCTCACGCGCACGTGGTTCGAGCGCTCCCCCGTGCTCGCGGCGCTGCGCGAGGCCGAGCGGCGGGGCGTGACGGTGCTGCTCACCACGGATCACGGCTCGATCCACTGCGAAACGCCCGCCACGGTGTACGCCAAGCGCGACGCGACCGCCAACCTGCGCTACAAGTTCGGCGAAGATCTCCGCAGCGAGGATCCCGAGGCCGCCATTGTCGTGGAAGAGCTGAAAGCCTTCGGCCTGCCGGGCATGGGTCTCGGCGTGCGACTGCTGCTCGCGACGTCGGACCGCTTCTTCGTCTATCCCACCAAGCTGCGCGAGTATCAGGCCCGATATCGCGGCTCGTTTCTGCACGGCGGCGTGACGCCGGAAGAAATGATCCTCCCGGTCGCGCTGCTCACGCCGCGGGGCCGCGGGCGGGGGGCGGGGGGACCGGGCACTCCAGGAGGGGCGCGCTGAGATGAATCGCAGCACCCGGCTGCTGCAGTTGCTCCGTCCGTATACACCCCTGTTCGTCGTCAACCTCGTCACCACCTTCTTCGCCTCGGTGCTGGACGGGGTCACGTTCGTGCTCCTCATCCCCTTCCTGCGCACCTTGTTCGGGCAGGAGGCACTCCCCACGACAGGGGGATCCGCGGTCGAGCGGCTGCTCGCGGCCGTGGTCGGTCCTCTGCTGGCCGCGGGCGCGCCGGACGCGGCGCTGCACAACGTCGTGCTGGTGCTGCTCGCCACGCTGGTCGTCAAGAACGTCCTGGCGTACAGCGCGGCGCTTACCAGCGTGGCCATCCAGGAGCACGTGGTGCGCGATCTGCGGGTTCGTCTGTTCGAGCACCTGCAGGCCCTGCCCCTGGCGTTCTTCCAGCGCACCCGCGGGGGGCAGCTCCTCGCCCGGGTGATCAACGACACGGATCAGGTCAAGACGGCGATCACCGCCGCGCTCGCGTCGCTGCTGCAGAATGTCAGCCTCATCGTCGTGTATCTCGCGATCCTCATCGGCCTCTCGTGGCGTCTGACCCTCGTGGCCCTGGTGTGCGCGCCGCTCCTGGTGCTCATCGTGCGGCCGATGGTCGGGAAGGTGCGCCGCCGCTCCCGGGAGCAGGCGGACCAGCGCGGGGAGCTCACCAGTCTCGTGAGCGAGCTCGTGGGCTCGATCAAGCTCGTCCGGGCGTACGTGGCGGAGCGGTTCGAGGCCGATCGGTTTCGCACGCTCGCGGACCGCTATCGCAAGGGGGTGCTGCGCGCGCAGCGCTATGCCATTCTCACGAGTCCGGTGAGCGAGGTGTTCGCCGGGGGGGTGATCGTCCTGATCTTCGCCGTTGGTACGCGGCTGGCGTTGGGACAGGCCGCCGTGCTGCGGCCCGAAGTGTTGATCGCGTTCATCGCGGTGGCGCTGCGCCTCATGTCGCCGGTCAAGTCCGTGGCCAATTACCCCACGGCCATGGCCAGCGCGCTCGCGGCGGCGGACCGCGTGTTCGAGGTGCTGGACCTCGCCCCGGAGGAAGGGGACCGCCCGGGCGAAGTGCCCGCGCGCTTCGAGCGGTGCATCGAGTACCGCGGCGTCACGTTCTCCTACAACGGCCAGGCGCCCGTGCTGCAGGGCGTCGACCTGGAGGTGCGGCGCGGTCAGGTGGCGGCGGTCGTGGGCCCGTCCGGGGCGGGGAAGACCACGCTGGTGGACCTGCTGCCGCGCTTCTACGAGCCGACCGGCGGCGGGATCACGGTGGACGGCGTTCCGCTCACGCGGTTCACACGCTCGAGCCTGCGGTCGCTCATGGGTATCGTCTCCCAGGAGACGATCCTCCTGAACGATACGGTGTTCGCGAACATCGCCTATGGGCGAAACGACTTCACGCTCGATCAGGTGCAGGCCGCGGCCCGCGCCGCCAACGCGCACGACTTCGTGTCGCAGCTCCCCGACGGCTACGACACAGTCCTGGGGGAGCGCGGCATGCGGCTCAGCGGGGGCGAGCGCCAGCGGATCGCCATCGCACGCGCCCTGCTGCGTGATCCGCCGATCCTGATCCTGGACGAGGCGACCAGCGCCCTGGACATGGAGTCCGAGCGCCTGGTGCAGGAGGCGATCGACCGGCTCATGGCGCACCGCACCACGTTCGTCATCGCGCATCGGCTCGCCACCGTGCAGCACGCCGACCTGATCGTCGTGCTCGCCGACGGCCGGGTCGTCGAGCAGGGAACGCACGCCACGCTGTACGTGGCGGGCGGATTGTATCGGCGACTGCACGACATGCAGTTCCGCCCGTGACGTGATCTCCGGATTCACCATCGTCCGGAACGCGGTGAAGCTCGACTACCCGATCGTTCCGGCCATCCGCTCGATTCTCGACATGTGTGACGAGGTGGTCGTCAACGTCGGCAAATCGGACGACGACACGCGCGACCTCGTCGCGTCGATCGGCGACCCACGAGTACGCATCCTCGACACGGTGTGGGACTTCGCGCGCGGCGGCGGCACGCTCGCGTTCGAGACCAATCGGGCGATGGCGGCGTGCGGCGGAACGTGGGGCATCTACATCCAGGCCGACGAGGTGCTGCACGAGTCCGGCGCGGCGCTGATCCGCGAGCGGGTGCGCCAGTATGATAGCGATGATCGTGTCGAAGGTCTGCTGGTCGATTACCTGCACTTCTACGGCGACTTCGACACCATCGCCACCAACCGCCACTGGTACCGCCGCGAGGTACGCGTGGTTCGGTTGGGGCGTGACATCCGCTCGTACGAGGCCGCGCAGGGCTTCCGCGTGGGACCGCGCTTTCGGCGGGTGCGCGCGCGCGCAACCGCCGCGTCGATGTTCCACTACGGCTGGTCGCGTTCCGCCGCGTCGCTTGGCGTGCGAATCGCGGAGGACGAGGGAATCCATCACGAGATGCGAGACCGCCTGCGATCGCGCAGGGCGCGCGGCTCGCTGGAGTGGACGCCCCTGTTGCGGCCGTTCCGCGGCACGCATCCACGCGCCGCCCGCGACTGGGTCGCCGCGCGTCGCGGCACGGCGGCGACCGTCGGGCCGCGTCGGTTCAAGGTCGGCGACCTGCGCTACTATGCCTCGGATTGGATCGAACGCGTGACCGGCGTGCGGGTGTTCGAGTACCGGAACTACGTGGTCGTGTGAGCGCTCCCCGCCCGCGCGAACTGACATCGAAGGGCACGCACGCGGTCGTCGCGCGCCTGCTCCGGGCGGAGCCGCAGTGCCGCGTCGTGCTGGACATCCCCTGCGGCGAGGGCGCGTTCCTTGAGCGTTTGCGCGACCTCGGGCTCGAGGGCCGCGGCTCGGACATCGTGAACCGGCTCGCCCGGCCCGCCACGCCCTTCACTGCCGCGGACATGAATGCACCGTTGCCATTCGCGGACGGCGCATTCGACGCCGTCGTGTGCATCGACGGTATCGAGCACCTCGAGCGGCCGTTCGACTTCGTGCGGGAGTGCCGCCGCATCGTCCGCCCGGGAGGCGTGCTGCTCGTCTCGACCCCGAACATCAGCGCGCTGCGCTCGCGCTGGCGCTGGCTATTGACGGGATTCCACAATAAGGGCAAGGTGCCCCTGAACGAGCAGGACCCGAATCCGTGGCATCACGTCAACCTGCTCTCGTTCGCCGAGCTGCGATACCTGCTGCACCGCCACGGGTTTCACATCACCGCCATCGCCACGAATCGGGTCAAGCCGGTCAGCTGGCTGTATCTGCCGCTTTGGCCCGTGGCGGCCGGGGTCACAACGATCGCCTTCCGGCGCTGGGAGAAAGAGCCAGTGCAGCGGGCGCGCAACCGCGAGATTCTGCGCCAGATGCTCACGCCTGCGGTCGCGTTCGGTGAGACGTTGATCGTGAAAGCGGTGCGTGCCTGAGCGCGCCCCCGTTTGCCGGTCTGCGCGTAGTCCTCGTCGCGGCGTTCAACCGCCGCTATCACCGCAGCGGGCTGGCCCTCGCGGCGGCCCTGACGTCGCTGGGCTGCGACGTGCGCCGCCGCGAAGAGCGGCGACGCGGCTGGAGCTCAATCCTCCGGCGCCCGCTCGTGGCCCGGCTGGCCGCCGACCTACGACGCCAGGCCGCCGACGTCGTGCTCGTGCTCAAAGGCTCGCACCTCGATCCCGCCGACGTCGGGGAGCTCAGGCGGCGGTTCGGCGGCCGCTGGGTGAACTGGTTCCCCGACGACCCCCACGACCACGAGACGTCCAGTCGGCTCGCGCCCGCCTATGACGGCTTCTTTACCCACGACAGCGCCAGTCTCCCGCGGCTCCGCGCGGTGGGCGGCCGGCCTCACTACCTGGCGTTCGGCTGCGACCCCGAGTACCTGCGGGCCCCCGCCCGTGGGACCGCGCCGCTTGGGTTCGTGGGGTCGCGCGATCCGGTGCGCGAGCGCGTGGTGCGTGCGCTTGACGATCTCGGTCTCGCCGTGTGCGGACCGGGGTGGCCGCAGGGTGCCGTCTACGAGGACGCGTTCGTGCGTGCCCTCGGGGGCGCGGCCGTGGGGTTGAACATCCACCAGCAGTTCGGTCCGGGGGGCGACCCCGCCCGCTACGGCACGGGCGCCAACATGCGCGTGTTCGAGCTCGCCGCGGTGGGCACGCCCCAGCTCTGCGACGCCAAGGCGGACATCGCCCGCCACCTCAGGCCGGGGTACGAGATCGTTCTGTACCGGAGCATCGCGGAGCTGCGCGCCCGGGCGCGCGAGCTGCTCGCCGACGAGCCCGCCCGCCGATCGCTCGCGGCCGCGGCCCGCGAGCGAGCGCTGCGCGAGCACACCTGGCGCCATCGCCTGGAGGAGCTGCTGACGGTCACCCTGCGGTGAGTCACGGCGTGGGGCGGCCAGGCGGCAGGCCTCCCGTCTCGAGATACGCGCGGTACATGCGGACGTACTCCTGCGTCATCACGAGGTGAGAGAAGCTCCGCTCGGCGCGGGCCCGACAGGCGTGCGGGTCCCACTCGGCCAGGCGGCCGCGCAGCGCGACGAGCTCGTCCAGCGTCGTCCCCAACCCTCCGGTATCCGGGGAGATCAGCTCCGGCAGCGAGCCGCGCGGCGATCCGATGACCGGCGTGCCGCTCGCGAACGCCTCGAGGATGTTCACCGGGCACGGGTCCTCCCACTGGACCGGCATCCACAGACAGCGGGCGCCGGCCAGGAGCTCGCGTTTCTTCACGCCGCCCACTTCTCCCACGAACTTCACGAAGCGAGAGAGGCTCGGGCGCCAGCCGCCCCCCAGCACGAGGCGCGTGCGGCACCGCTTCGCGGCCGCGATGGCCGTACGCCATCCCTTCACGCTGTGCAACCGCGCCAGGAACAGGTCGTACGCGCCCTTCACGGGCCGGAATTCGTACTCCTCCAGGCGCACGCCGTTGCGCACGAAAACCTCGGTGCCATGGCGACGCGCGTGGTCCCGGCTGACGCAGATCGTGCGGGCATCGGCGCGCCGCCCAGGCCCGAGGTTCCCCTGCAGCGTCCACACGGACGGCACGCCGGAAGGAGGGTGTTGCAGCGGACAATGGTAATGCATGATGTCGACCGGCTCGGCGACGTAGCGGCGCAGATCGAAGTCCGGCCGAAGCACCTCGTCGGGCCGGACCTCCACCACCCGCACCCCCGCGACATGACTCCCCTTGGGCGCGAGCAGCGTGACCCGATGCCCTAGCTCGACGAGCCCCTGGCACAACCACACGACGATCCGCTCGGCACCCCCGTACTTGAGAACGGGCACTCGCCGGTGGTGGAACTGGACGATGTGCATGACCGGGTGCGGAGGCGTCACGCCGGGACGAAGGTCGTCGCGCGTCCGGCGGGCAGCGTGCCCGTCTCCAGCAGGTGACGGTACATGCGTACGTACTCCCCCGCCATGACGACGTGGGTGAAGAAGCGCTCGCCGTGCGCCCGGCATGCGGCCGGGTCGCGCGTCTGAATCTGCTCGGCGGCGGCGATGATCTCGTCCATGGTGTCGCACAACGCCCCGACGGTGGGCGTGACCAGCTCGGGCAGCGCGCCGCGCCGCGTGCCCAGCACCGGGGTACCCGAGAGCAGCGCTTCGACGCTGACGAGCCCGAATGGCTCGTCCCACTGCGCCGGGTTCCACAGGCAGCGGGCGCGCGCCAGCAGCGCGGCCTTGGTCGTGCCGTCGACTTCACCCACGTACTTCACGGAGCCCGTGAAGCTCGGCCGCCAGCCGCCGGCGACGATCAGGCGGTGCCCCGTACGCTTCGCGGCCTCGACCGCCCAGTGGTACCCCTTGGCGCTGTGCAGCTTGCCGAGGAACAGATCGTACTGCTCGGCGCGCTTCGGGAACCGGCGGAACAGGTAGTCGGCCGGATCGAGCCCGTTGTAGACGAAGGCCTCGCTTCCGTGCCGGCGCGCGTGGTCGCGCGACAAAAAGATCGAATGGGGAGAGGGCGGGGAACCGGGCTTGAGGTTGCGATGGACGGTCTGGACCACGGGGATTCCGGCCGGGTCGCGCCGCGGCGGGAAGTGCGTGTGCAGGATCTCCCCGTCACGCGGCAGATGGGAGGCGAGACCGGCCGGATCGGCCAGCTGGCGCGGGGGCACCGCGATCACCGTCGCTTCGGGTACGCGCGTCCCGGGAGGCGCAAGCAGCGTCACCTGGTGGCCGAGCTCGGCGAGCCCGCGCACCAGCGCGACGATCACGCGCTCGGGGCCTCCGTAGCCTGTGGCGGGAAGCGGTTGGTGAGAGGCGACCACGACCCGCATGCGGAGGACTCAGGCCTTCGGGTACACGTGAAGGGCGGCGGGATGCCGGCAGCGCGCGATTTCGATCCGACCCTCGCGCGCGAGGTCGTGCACCTCGATCACGAATCCGACGGGGTAGATGAACTCCTTGGCTTTCAGCGGCCTTCCTCCTCCTCGCGCCGCACAATAAAAGGCGGGACCGCCGCGCTCCGCAAGACGACTCCATGGAAACGAGCACATCGAGTCACTAGCTTCGACCCATGCCAGCCCGGCCGCTCACGATCCTCCAGCTGACGCACCAGGGCGGCGGATCCGGCTCGACCGTGGCGATCGCGAACCTGAGCCGGCAGCTCGCCCGGCGGGGGCATCGCGTGCTGATCGGCTGTCGGCCCGGCACAATGCTCGCGGGCCTAGCGGCCGACGCCGGCCTCCAGCTCGTCCCCCTCGACTTCCGTCGACTCACGCCCCTCGCCGCTGCGCTCGGCGATGTGATGGCGCGCGAGGGCGTGGACGTAGTGAACAGTAACGCCACCCGCGACCGTCGGGCGCTCACCTGGCTACGGTGGCAACGACGACTGCCGCGGGCCTTCGTGGTGACGCGTCACACGATGCCTCTCACGTTGGCGCCCGCGCTGATCGCGGTCGCGCTCTCGACCGATCGCACCATCGCTGTGAGCCCCGCGGTCGCGCGGGCGCTACGCCGCCGCCTGCACCCGCGCGGCCGCCTCCGCGTCGTGCCCAACGGCATCGACTGCGACCGGGTCGACGCGCCGCCGTTCCCCGATGACGTCGCCGCCGCGCGCGCGGCTCTCGGTGACCTCGCCGGCCGGCCCGTGGTGCTGGTGCTGGCGCGCCGCAAGGACCAGCACGTCCTGCTCGAGGCCCTCGCGGCACTGCAGCGGCCCGTCGTGGTGGCGTGCGTAGGCATCGAGGGTGATCCCGCGCTCCGTGCGATCGAGCGGACGCTGCCGGAGCGCCACCGCGTGGTGTACGTGCCGTTCACCGCGCGCCCCCTCGCCTTTTGTCGCCTCGCGACCGTGTCGGCCCTGCCGTCACGCATCGAGGGGCTCTCCATCGCGCTGCTCGAGACGATGGCTCTGGGATTGCCCGCGGTGGCGTCGCGGGCCGGAGGAAACCCGGACGTGATCACGTCGGGAGAGACCGGCGTGCTGGTGCCCCCGCTCGATCCCGTGGCCTGGGCCGGCGCGCTGGAGCGTGTGCTCGGCGATCGGGAGTTCGCGCAGCGCATTGCGCGGGCCGGGCGTGACCTCGTGCGGCGTGAATTCACCCTGGAGCGCGCCGCCGAGCGGACCGAGGCGGTCTACCGTGAGGCCCTGGAGCGACGGCGCGGTTGAACCCGACGCTCCTCCTCGCCCTCAACTTCCCGCCATTCGGCGGCGGCATCGCTCGCATGATGGGGGAGGTCGCGCTGCGCTATCCCGAGCACGGCCTCCTCGTTTCCACGGGAACCTGGCCGGGCAGCGATGCCAGCGACGCGCGCTTCCATCAGACCATCGACCGCGTGGCCGTGGGCGCCAAGCGGCTGCGCGCCGTCAACGGGCTCGTTCGGTGGACCCGGCGCGCCGCGGCCCTCGCGCGCCGGACCAATCCCGCGTTCGCCTGGTGCGACGAGGTCAAGCCCGCGGGCTACGCCGCGGCCTGGCTGCACGCGCGCGGCGGCCTCCCGTTCGGCGTGCTGGCCCACGGGGCGGACCTGTTGCTGCTCCAGGCGAAGGTGGGTCGCTCGCGCTTCAAGCGGTGGACGGCGCGGCGCATCCTCGAAGGCTGTGCGGTAGTGGTCGCCAACAGCCGCTGGACCGCGGATCTCGCCCGCGACGTGCTCGAGTCCCTCGGCTGCCACGCCCTCGCCGCCGACGTCCGGGTCGTGCACCTCGGTACCACGCCCTCTCACTTCCGCCCCGGCATCGACCCCCGGCCGCTGCGTCGCCAGCACGGGCTCGACGGAGGCCCCTGGCTGCTCACGGTCGCCCGGCTCGACTTCCACAAGGGGATCGACACGGTGATCCGGGCGCTCCCCGCGATCCGGGCGGCCGTTCCGGGCGCACGCTACGCCGTCGCGGGCGTCGGGAGCCGGCGCGCCGCGCTCGAAGCGCTCGTGGCGGAGCTCGGCCTGGGCGATGCCGTGCGCCTGCTCGGCTTCGTTCCCGAGGCGGACCTCCCCGCCCTGTACAACGCGGCGGACGTCTTCGTGCTGGCGTCGCGGCGCCACGATCTGTTGGTGGAGGGATTCGGGATCTCCTGTGTAGAGGCGTCGGCGTCCGGCCTCGCGGTGATCGGCAGTCGCTCCGGGGGCATCCCCGAGGCCGTGCGCGAGGGCGAAACGGGGCTGCTCGTCGATCCGGATGATCCGGCCGCGGTGGCGGCGGCTGCCGTGCGGGTGCTCGAGGACGAGGCCCTGCGCCGCCGCCTGGGCGCCGCGGGACGCGCGGCGGTCGAGCACTACTACAATTGGGACCGCGTCACGGCCGACCTGCTCCGGATCGACCGGGAATTCCGCCGACCGTGACCCTAGATTGTTGACGATGACGACGCTCCTCCTGGCACACGACTTCCCCCCGATGGGCGGCGGCATCGCCCGACTGCATGGCGAACTGGCAAAGCGGTTTCCGCGCGGCGACTTGGTCGTCTCCGCTCCCGCCGACCCCGATGCGCCCGAAGTGGACGGCGCTTTCCCTGCCGTCGTGGATCGGCTTCCGTTCGGTGCGCGGCGCACCAAGACACTGCCGGCGGTGCTATTCTGGGCGCGGCGGGCGGCCACGCTGGCGCGTCAGCATCGCGTCCGGTTCGTGCATTGCGGGAACGTGAAGCCCGCCGGGTATCCGGCGCGCTGGGTATACGAGCGCCAGCGCATCCCTTACGGGATCCTCTTTTATGGGGCCGACCTGCTGAGCGAGCAGCACAAGATCCGGCACTCGCGTCTCAAGCGTCGCACCGCCCGCGTCATCCTGGGTGGCGCCGCGGTCCTCATGACGATCAGCGCCTGGAGCCGCGATCTCGTGCTGTCGTTGTTGGGCGACTTGGGGCTCGATGGGCACGGCCGGCGGGTCCGGGTCGTGCACCTCGGCACCGATCCTACCTGGTTCCGCCCGGGGGTCGACGTGACCGCGGTGCGCGAGCGGTTCGCGCTGCCCGACCTGGGAGGGCGCTGGCTCGTGACCGTGGCGCGGCTGCAGGAGCACAAGGGGATGGACACCGTGATCCGGGCGCTCCCGGCCATCCTGGCCCGCGCGCCGGACGTGCGGTACGCCGTCGCCGGGACGGGACCCGATCGCGAGCGGTTGGAGAAACTCGTGCAGGAGCTCGGCCTGGGCGACCGTGTGCGTTTCCTGGGCGCCGTCGGCGATCAGGATCTTCCGGCGTTCTATAACCTCGCGTCCGTGTACGTGGGCGCCTCGCGTCGCGCGGGGCGCCTGGGCGTGGAAGGTTTCGGCATCTCGCTCGTGGAAGCGTCCGCGTGCGGATTGCCCGTGGTGGCGGGCAATTCCGGCGGCATACCGGACGCGGTGCGTGAGGGCGAGACCGGTTTCCTGGTGCCGCCCGAGGAGCCGGCGGCCTTCGCGGAGGCCATCTGCCGTCTGCTGTCCGACCCAGGCGCGGCCAAGCGGATGGGACAGAGCGGCCGCCGGGCGGTGGAGACGTATTTCAACTGGGATCGGGTGGTGCGCGATCTCCGTGACATCGAGGCGCAGGCCGTCGCCGGCGCGTGAGTCGCTGACCCGCTGTCACGCGGGCACCGTCTCGGCCGCGCGGGCCGGCGCGGGGCGCGGCAGGAGCAGCAGGACGAGCAGCAGCACCGCGCCCCACGCGTATATCCCCGTGTCGAGCAGCGCGCGACGCCACTCGTAGGCGCCGAGGGTGAGGAATCCCGAATTGAGCACGCCGGCGACGCCGAGCGCGGCGTACCACACGATCCGGCTGGCCACGGCCGGCGGGCGCGTCAGCAGCACTCCCCACGCCGGGTACGCGAGCAGGTAATAGTGCGTGTGGGCGACGGGTGAAAGGAACACGGCGACGAGCATCAAGGTGCTGAGGGCAGCGTCGGGCTCGTCGCGGCGCCGTCCCACCAGCAGCAGCGCCAGAGCGAGCGTGGCGAGCTCGAGGGCGGTCTCCCAGGGAAGCGGCACGCCGGCGCGAAACAGAAGCGCCGGCAACGACTGGCTGCGACCGTGCATTTGGGGGACGGCTGCAGCGCTCAGCACGGACCAACGCCGCAGCGTAGCGAGTCCCTCGCCGGGACCCCAGGGCAGCGCCGCTGCGACCAGGGTGGCGGAGAGCGCGACCGCGACGCCCACCACCAGGCCGCGCCACTGGCGCCGGTAGGCGAGATAGCCGAAGAGCAGGCCGGGGAACACCTTGAGCGCCGTCATCAGGCCGATCCACAGGCCGGCGCGCACTTCGCGTCCGGCCGAGAGATCGTCCGCCGCGAGCATGAGGAGCGCCAGCAGCACCGCGTTGAGATTCAGGTATTCGAAGTTGGTTTGGAGGGGCACCGCGACGGCCGCGAGGGCGAGCCAGGCGGCCCCACCGAATCGGTAACGGGCCCGCGCGACCGCGAACGCGAGGCAAGCCACATTGGCAAGCGCGAAGCTTCCCTTGGCGAGCGGGACGCTCGCGTGCGCGAGCCACGCAAACGGGACGAGCCCGACCAGCGGGAGCGGCGGCCACCAGGCGCCGAACGGCGGCGGGGTGGCGTACACCGGCCGATGCGCCAACAGCAGCTCGACGTGCTCGAGATGAATGTCGAAGTCGGATCCCTTGTGCAGGCTAATGGGGATCACGACGGCCGCGTACAGCGCGGCGAGGGTGGGGAGGACCCAGGCGGTGCGGCGCACGGCGGTGACGCCCGAGTACCGCTAGCCGGCGGCGTCCGCGGCCTTCGGAGCCGCCGCCGGCCGCGCACTGATCGCGTACGTGGGGCAATGCCGGATGAACTCGCCGTCGATAGGCGACCAGTCCTGCTCGGGCCGCGTGACGACCGCCTTGCCTTGCGCGTCCAGCACGAACATCCCCGGCGGTGCCTGTACCAGGCACGCCCCGCACCCGATGCACCGCTCCCGCTGCACCCGGATGGTCACGGCACGGTGCGGATACACGCCCGAGTCGCCGGGGGCCGGCCACTCGGCCGGGCGATCGAGCCCGGCCACGGTGGCGCGGTAGCCTTCCTCGACGATCTCACGCAGGTGGTCGAAGTCGAAGGCGGAGATGTGCTCCACGCGCGGGTGGATGTAATAGATCGGCGGCGTGGTCCACTCGCGCATGCGCAGCTCCAGCAGCGATTGCATCGCGATCTCGGTCGCGCGCGCGAACACCGCGGAGAAGCCCTCTTCCTGCGTGTCAGCGCGAAACGCGTTCGACGCGGACACGTCGACCGCGAGGATCACGTCGGCGCCGAGGATGCGCGCTGTGCCGACGGGTAGGTTGTCCACGGTGGCGCCGTCCACGTAGAAGCGTCCCCGGATCTCGCGCGGCGGCAAGAAGCCGGGGATGGCGCACGACGCGAACACGGCGTCTTTCACCGGCACCTCGTCCAATCCCTCGAGTCCCCAGAAGACCTGCATCCCCGAGTTCACGTCCACGGTGTTCACGATGAGCGGACGGTGGAGGTCTTGGAAGGTGGCGTCGCCGACGAGGCGGTGGATCAGGAGGTCGAGGGGCTCACGGCGGAACAGGGCGGGGGAGCGCATTCGCTTGAAAGCCATGTCCGCGTGGGCGACCACGAACACGTCCTTGCGGCGCAGCTTGACCGCCACGTCGCGCAGCTCGGCGATGCTCCGTCCGGCGGACCACGCGGCGCCCACGAGCGCGCCTACGCTCGAGCCGACGATCTGCGCCGGCACGAGGCCGCGCTCGGTGAGCGCCTGCAGCACGCCGATATGGGCGACGCCCTTCATGCCGCCGCCGCCCAACACGAGGGTGAATCGCGTTTGGCTGTTCACGTGACCCGCCGCTTGCCCGGAAGGTGAGCCTCCGAGTAACGTAGTCGTGATCCCCAGCCCCGCGCTACTCATGCGCCATCGCGTCGTGCGCAGTCGTTGGACTCTGACCGGTCTCGCCGTTGTCGTCGCACTCGCGCTCGCGGCGCTCGCGGCGCCGCTCATCGCGCCAGGTGATCCCTATCACGGTCAGCTCGCCGCCGCGTTGCAGGCGCCGTCGCGCGCCTTCCCGCTCGGCACCGACGCGCAGGGGCGCGACGTCCTCAGTCGCCTGCTGTTCGGCGCCCGCCTGTCGCTCGCCGTCGGGCTCGCGAGCCAGCTGATCGCCCTCGCGGTCGGGCTCACGCTCGGCCTCGCGGCGGGCTTCTACGGGCGCTCCGTGGACGCCCTGGTGATGCGGGCCGCCGACGTCACCCTCGCCTTCCCGTCGCTGCTCCTGCTCATCGCCGTCGCCGCCGCCGTGAAGCCCACGCTGCCCGTCGTGTGCGTGGTGATCGGCGTCGTCGGCTGGGCCGGCATGGCGCGCCTGGTCCGCGGCCAGGTGCTCGTGGTGCGTCGTCTCGACTACGTCCACGCGGCGCGTGCGTTCGGGGCCTCGGACGCGCGGCTCGCCGCACGCCACGTGCTCCCCAACGTGCTCGGGCCGGTGATCGTCGCCGCCACGCTCGGCGTGGGTGGCGCGATCATGGCCGAAGCGGCGCTCTCGTTCGTGGGGCTGGGCGCGCCGCCGCCCACGCCCTCCTGGGGCGCGATGGTGGCCGAAGGCCGCGACCTGCTGCGGGTGGCGCCGTGGGTGTCGCTCTTTCCCGGGCTCGCGATCGGCGTCACGGTGCTGGGCGTGAATCTTGTGGGCGACGGGCTGCGCGACGCGCTGGATGTCCGGGGACGGGCGGGATGACCTTGTTGAAGTTGTACCCTGGGCTGAAGCCCGGGCTCGGCGCAAGGACGCACTCTCGGGCCGAGCCGCGGGGGACACGTGACCGACATTGCCTATCACCCGACGCGCCTGCGCGCGTTGCGTGACCAGTTCCGCGCCCTGCGGGCCGCCGAGTTCCCCTGGACGGCGGACACCGTGTATCTGAACAACGCGTCCATCGGGCCCATCCCGGAGCGCACGCGCCGTGTGCTCGACGAGTTCACCGCCAAGCGCACCGCCCCGCACCTCCTCCCTGACCGCGAGCTGCAGGCGGGGCTGCAGGCGGCACGGGTGGCGGTCGCGCGCCTGCTGAATGCGGACCCGGCCGAGATCGCGCTCGCCACCAACACCAGCCACGGGCTGAACCTCGCGGCCAGCGCTCTGCCGCTCAAGCGCGGCGACGTGGTACTGGTATCCGATCGCGAGTTCCCCGCCAACGTGTACCCGTGGCTGCTGCTCAAGAAACAGGGGATCGAAGTGGAGCTCGCGCCCTGCGCCGGCGAAGGCTGGCCCGACGAGGACTATCTCGTCGAGCGCCTGCACGACCCGCGAGTGCGCGTGCTCGCGGTCTCGTTTGTCCAGTTCGCCAACGGCTACCGCGCCGATCTGGCACGGCTCGGCGCCGCCTGCCGCGCCAACGGGACGTTTCTCGTGGTAGACGGGATTCAGGGTGTCGGAAACTCGACGCTCGACGTGCGCGAGACACCCGTGGACATCCTGGCGTGCGGCGGCCAGAAATGGCTGCTCTCCCCCTGGGGCTCGGGCTTCGTCTACGTGCGGCGTGAGCTGATCTCGGCGCTCGAGCCCGCCGTCACCGGCTGGATGGCGTTCGAGGGGACCGACGACTTCTCCCGCCTCATCGACTACAATCCCACCTTCCGCGCCGACGCGCGCCGCTTCGAAATGGTCACCTTGCCGTTCCAGGACTTCCACGGCATGACCACGTCGGTGGGGATGCTTGCCGAGCTGGGTGTCGACGACATCGCGCAATACGCGCGCACGCTGCACGAGCCGGTGCTGCACTGGGCCGGGGAGAACGGCATCCGCGTCGTCTCACCCACGGACGAAGCGCACCGCTCGGCGATCGTGTGCCTCGCGCCCGCGCATCCCGCCGAGGCGTATCATGCGCTCAAGCGCGCGCACATCGTGTGCTCGCTGCGTGAGGGCGCCATCCGGCTGGCTCCGCACTGCTACAACACAGTGGAAGAAATGGAGCGGGTGCTGGACGTGCTGGATGCGCTGGGGTGAAGCGATGCCGGGTGAAGCGATGCCGGATGGTGCGTGGTCGGATGCTGCGTTGTCGGGTGAGGCGTGGTCGGATGACGCGTTGTCGGATGAGGCGTTGCCGGCAACGCAGTATCCGACAACGCAGTACCCGACAACGCTCTACCCGGCAACGCCGTATCCCTCCCGATGTCTACCACTCCATCCGGCCCATAGCACGAACAGCCATCCGAAGATGATCCCGCCCGCGGCGAGCGCGGTCTGGGTCGGTGGCGGTGGACTGAACAGCGAGCCCACGTAGGACAAGAGCAGCACGGCGACGAGCGCCCAGAATCCGTAGGTCCCGACGCGGTCGCGCGCCTTCGTAGTCCTGGCGTAGAGCCACACCCCCGCCGCAAACATCACGCCCTCGACGACCACGGTGCCGGCGACGGAGTTCCACAGGCCGAGGCCGAGCGGCGTGCCGCCCGGGTACAGCGGCATGTCGGGGCGATGGGTGACGAAGTCGAGCACCCAGTGGCTCACGACCAGGAGCGCGATGACGACGCCTCCCCGTCCGTCGCCCGTGAGCGTGCGGTAGGTGAACCCGAACAATGCGCCCCATCCGATGAGCGTCACCAGGCTGTGCGAGATCGGGATCGAGTCGAGCCACAGCGTCAGGAACGGGTTCGGGCCCTGAACGACGTGTGCCCGCTCCCACCCCAGGAGCAGGAATACCGGCCACAGCAGGTCCGCGAGCGATGTGGCGGCGAACAGCGTGCCCAGGGAGGCTCGTGGCGCGGCGCGCTTGGCGGCCAGGGCAAGGGCGTAGTGCCCGATGAACATTGGCGATGTCCTCCATGTGTAGGGGCGCAGCGTGCTGCGCCCCTACGATGCGCCGCGATCGGGCCAGTCAGCGCGCCACCCGCAGGAGCCCGTAGTCCTTCTTTCCCTTGCGCAGCAGGAGGTGGCCGCCCCCGAGCCAGTCCGACGGCCCGAGCGTCCTCGCCACGTCCTTCACGCGTTGCTGATTGAGGTAGATCCCGCCCTGCTCGATGTGCCGGCGCGCTTCGCTCTTCGACTTGGCGAGGCCCGCGGCGACGACCGCATCGACAAGAGACAGCCCGTCGGCCGAAGGCACTCGTGCCGTGGGTATCTCCTGGGCCAGCAGGGCGAGCGCGCCGGCAGCGACGCTGCGTGGATCCAGATCGCTGAACAGAATGGCGTTCACTGTCTGGGCGCTCTCGGGGGCCTCTTTCCCGTGTACCATCGCGGTGACCGTAGCTGCGAGTCTGCGTTGCGACTCTCGCTTGCTCGGGTCTTTCTTGTGCGTCCGCATCAATGCTTCGATCTCGTCGCGCGGCAACAGCGTAAACAGCTTGAGGTACGACTCCACGTGCCCGTCGTCGACGTTGAACCAGAACTGATAGAACTTGTAGGTCGATGTCAGCGACGGATCCAGGTAGATCGCGCCGGCTTCCGTCTTTCCGAACTTGGCTCCCGATGCGGTGGTCACGAGCGGCGCCACCAGGCCGTGCGCGTCGCCTGCCTTGACGCGGCGGATCAGGTCGATGCCTGCCGTGATGTTGCCCCACTGGTCGCTCCCGCCGACCTGTATCGTGCATTGGCGCTCCTGGAACAGATGCAGAAAATCGTATGCCTGCAGCAACATGTAGCTGAATTCGGTGTAGGACAGGCCGCCCTCGAGCCGGGCTTGGACCGATTCCTTCTGCAGCATGATGTTGA